>Ga0209367_1005461_pt1 | contig 17623 bp, 15 predicted proteins | sample WorMetLIZISLAND2_FD_187412 | JGI IMG/M metagenome (GOLD analysis project Ga0209367, IMG submission 187412) | Marine gutless worms symbiont microbial communities from Max Planck institute for Marine Microbiology, Germany - Olavius geniculatus... ... | reverse complement strand
GTTATCAGGGGAAGCGTGACAGCATAGTCAGTGCTGCAGCATCTGCAACAGAAGAAGCAACCGACGATGACCAAGATGACGACGTCCAAGAGTTGAAGAAGAGACCAAGTGTGGCAGAAATTGATAACACGGTGACGGAAGCGCGCCGTGGCTCTGCAGCGAAACCGACGGAAGAGCCGCGAAAGCGCTTCTCAATCACATCGCAAAATTATCAGGGGAAGCGTGACAGCATAGTTAGTGCTGCAGCAGCATCAGCAACAGAGGAAGCAACCGAAGAAGACCAGGGTGATGACGTCATGGAGTTGAAGAAGAGATCAAGTGTGGTGGAAATCGATAACACGCTGACAGAGAGTGACAAAGCGCGTCGAGGCTCTGCAGCAAAAGCGACCGAAGAGCCGCAAAAGCGATTCTCCATCACGTCGCAAAGCGGTCAGGGGAAACGCAGCAGCATAGTTAGTGAACCAGCAGCAGATGACGATGGTGACAACGAAGACAAGACGCTGGAGAGATTAGAAACTGACAAACTGCGTCCTGGCTCTCAAGCAAAAGCAGAAAAGGAAGAAGAAGAAGACAACGACGACGACGATGACGACGACGAATGAATGACGACGATCTGAGTAAGTGAATAAACCACGAAGATCACTAGGCTACATCCATGCTGGCTTGCTGCGAATCATGACGCTTTTATACCTGTGCTTTCAGAGTTCGCTCCGTTATATCTCAGCCATCTGCTATAGTTCAAATACAGAGACAAAGCACCCCGGCGTATATCCTGCGAATGCATTTAAATGTGATTGTTGTTTGAGACATCGACGAACGCATTTAGCTTGCTTACACCCTGCCAAGTAGTTTGTTCTTTTTACAGCTTAAAACCAGACTCCACCTTGTAGTGGTAGGCCTATATTAGTGACTTCTCGATCGTTCAGTAACTAACATGTTGTTGTGCGTTCTTATGTCAGTTTTTGGTCTGTTATGCGTGTCCTGCAGCGCTTGATTCCAGTAATATTTTCACCGTCTTTATGCGTCAACTAATCGCTAACTAGGACGAGTGTATAGGTCTTACTTTCCTGCAGATGCATACGTGAAGACTCGAGCGGACTTGCGTCAGTGGCGTGGTGAGCGGTACGACGATACGAGCTCTCGCACTGGGCCGCTTTGGCCCCGAAAAAAAAATCAAAAATAAATTTGAAAGATACGGCAAAAAAAGAAGTTCGAATTATAAAGGGGGTGGTGCTTTGGGCCGCTCGTGTCTGCTTTGGGACCGCTTTTGCTCAGTCTGGGCCGATTTCTTCGATTTCACTGGGCCAGTTTTTCTTACGATAAGACAGAGTTAGCTGAGTCGTGGCAGTTGTTTATTACCTGGGTTTGATATAGCAACAGCTAAATGGGAATATCATCCAATGTACCCTGGTCCCATGTGTTCAAGTTGACGATTAATTTGCATTTCACCATATATCAGCAAGAAGGGTTAAATTTAATGTCTGTTATGCAATCGCGCAAAGACTAAATGGCTTTCACAGTTGGGGGCTTCGCCTCTGACTGCTTTGTCCCCTGACCAGAAGCGTTCACTAAACTGACCGGTGAAAGCAGAGTGCTTTTTAAAGAAAACTGGGGAGCTAAACTGAGGGATTTGTTCATTGAGAAATCAACAAAACATAGTCATTTGCACGACTAAAAAATGTTGCAATGGGATGCGTTTAGAAAGTTCAAAATGATTACAACGCGCTTGCGGCCGGCTTCGAATTTCGCTCCGCAGTTTCCTTAGCTAGATTTTAGCGAAAAGAAGTGGCGAAAGAAAGGCGGATAGGAAAAAAGAAAAAGTAGAGAAAATGGGGGACAGAAGCAAAAAAGAGAGAATTGATGCAACTCATAGGCGGATTTAAGAGGAAAGGGGAATAAGCGGGCCATGCCCCCATGCCAAAATTCGCTTTTTGCATTTCTTTGCCAATGCAATGCATGATAAATTTGTGCAGTAAAACGAACGAAATTTATACCGGCTGCATGCATTTTCAGGGCTTTTTTCGTGCTCAAAAAGCATTTGTCGCCGAGGCTCCGCCCCGGACAAATCCCTCCCATCAAGAAGCTGACCCCTCTAGCAGTTTTTGACCTCGATTTTGGGCCTTTAAGGCCCAAGTTTTCCTTACTGATTCCAATTGATGGCTACGTTTATGTAAAATTAACTAACAAGTAACAATAACGTATAAGTAACGTATTTTGTACCGTTTTTGGTCAAAGAAAAAAACAAAATTTAGCACCATGCAAAGAGTCCATAAAAATACGCCACTTCGACACTAAAATATCGAAATTTTTCTAGCGAAGGGGCACTGCCTTTTCTTCTAAATCGTCTCACTTTTGACGCTCGACCCGATTCAAAAAATAAGAGTCCTATGGTGCGGCATGGAGAACGGTTGCTTTCTGGTGTTTGAGAAAAAGGGACGTCCCTGTTTCAGACTCTGAACTGGACCATCATTATACACTGTGTCTCAAAAAATCCCCGACATTTTCGACTGTAACTTGAAAATCAATTATCAGATTTTCATAATTTTTGGCACGAATATTTCTGAGGCACCTTGCCATCAAATGACCATTCAGTTTCCCACCTCACCCGACGTTTGTTTCTGCACTACCTGAGGGAAACACAACCAGCGAAATATCACTTTTATATCCAATGCGATATGACTGCTTAATTAACATAGCGCATAAAACACATTTTGTTTACATTTCTGACACTGTGGCTGACATTTTATCCAGTTGTCCATTTTTCAACTGCTTGCAGTAAAATTGCCTGAAGTGTTGGCCAACTATGGGAACACAGTCAAGGAGACGCTTTCTCCATTCATTGAGATAAAGTTCTGCTCCAGACCAGTACCAGTCGCTTTTTTACTTCACAAACATTTCTAAACTTTACCTGGTAGACACACTGCTGCATGACACTCAAACCTTGTAACAGACCTGCTGTTGGGGCCCACAGATTAGGATAGATGAAACTTATCGACGTTTTTTCATCCATTTTAACACGTATTATGATTGGTCTGCTTTCCCCAAGTAGTGCAAAAGCAGAAGTTGAGTGAGGTGTATATTTTAATATAGACAGTTGTGTTAGAAATATTTCAGCCAAAAATTATTAAAATTTGCTAATCTTTCTTCGGGGATGTTTTTTCAGATTTTGTTTATTTCAACACACATTTCGCTTGATCTGATTTCCCTAGGTAGTGCAGAAGCACACATTAGGTGTGCTGGGAAACTAAACGGTCATTTGATGGCAAGTTGTGTCGAGAATACTTGTACCAAAAATTATCAAAATGTGATAATTGGTTTTCAAGTTACAGTCAAAAATGTCGAGGGATGTTTTTTGAGACACAGTGTAGTACCTCCGTTATGAACTCGGGCCGCCATGCGTTTTCGTTTGTACCGGTTTTAGGGTCGTCACCATACCCCTAGCTTGCGTGATTGGATTCAAGTTGTGTTCTGTATGGCAAAAGGTATATTTTGAGCACGAAATCTGACGTTAATCATATACAAATAGCACCGAGTTGTGCGTTTTAAAATGTTTGATGCATTACGTTTCATCCAAATAAAATTAGTGTATTTTATCTACTAATTTTAGCTATTTCTCCGCAAGTTTTTTGCGACATTATTTCACAAGGTTTGTGACACTCATTTAATGACAAAGCATGGGCGTCGATCCCCATAAGACAAGGGGGACAGTGGGGACACGTCCCCAATATTTGGACTGGGGACACTATCATGAATGTCCTCCTCAGTATCTGAGAAGTAACAGCAGCTAATTTACATAAACTTTTCATCCATGCAAAATTTTGGTCAGTGGATTCTGAGGAAAATCATTAAAACTGTTGCCACCAGAGGTCAAATTTTAACGCTAAACTGCACCAAATGCGATTTTGACGGAGATTAAAAACCCGCTAGGAGAGCTTGGGCCTACCTACAGCGCTCCTGAAGACCTCCTAGCTAGATTTCAAGGGTCTACTTCAAGCGAAAGGAGGAAAAAGGTAAGAAGAATAGGAGGGCGAGAAAGGAGAAAGAAGGGAAAAGGAAGGGATAAGGAGGCGAAGAGAGAATTCGCCATTGCAACCGTGGAGAAAAATTGACGTCTGTGCACTTTAAGGCAAATTTTCTGCTGAGTGTGCCAGTGAAATAATTAAAAACGGTTAAAATACGACCATGATATAATAATGTCAGTGTGACTTCATATGATTCCGGGCAAACGACACTCGCACTTAATTCCTGCTTGACTATCTGAAAAACTGCTTCGACACTAGAGACCATACTCTAGCAATACTAATGACTTCGGATCAAATTTGTTAGTGAAACTGCAAGGAGTAGCCCCTAACACCACCATATATAGTAGGCTTACACAAAACAAAACAAAAAATTTGAGCTTATTCTTACGAGACGCGCGAAAGCCTATATAGCAGTTCCTGTTCGCAAATTGTCAGTTTACCTCCAGCCATTTCGTCGCAGTTCATTCTTCGAGTGTGCGCTGCAGCCGAACATCGCAAAAATCAATAAAACCCCTTATTTTGGAATTTCAGGGTTTTTCAAAGTCATCGATGTTGATACGACTAAAAAGCTCGTCACTAGTGCCTGTTGTGATAGGTAGCATGCCCATGGTGATCTGCAACCGTTTTCACGAAAGATTGGCCAACAACGGTGAAATAACGACTTTTACGGGGGTACCGCTCTTTGATGCTCTAGTGCGCAGGTTTCCTTGAACCTAGAAAATAAAGACTTAGACCCAGACCGTCGAAATCTACGTTTAATGCTGAAAATTACATATGCAGCTTGTCCACGTCCATCTCAATTGATTTCAGCGCAATTCGCTTTTGAAATGTGTCTCGCAACCCGAAAGCGCCAAAAAAAATCCACAAAACCTCTATTTTGGCGTTCAAAGTCATCCAAGATCATTGAATTCGGCGCCAATCAAGACAGTGTACTACTTTTTATTAGTAATTAATAGTAACCTACGCCCTATCTCGCACTGTTACTGAGACACAGCGACTTATTAGCTAAAAATCGCAAATTCTTCCTACCCCTCTCTCATTTAGCGCCTTCGATTGGAGTCACCCCCTTCGAACTTATGGAAAAGCTTTACGGATTCTGAAACTAGAGTCTTTCAGGCAGCCGACGGTAAAGATTTGGTGATCCTAGCTTGCACCGTTTTGGACTGATCCACCCGTGTGACGGACGGACAGACAGACAGAATTGCGATGGCTAAGACGCGCTAAAGCAGTAACAGCTTTAGCGCATAAAAATTCACGAACAATTGCAAAACAGAAAGTCGACTGAGATAAGAACGAGATTGTATTGATAATACCCTGCGACGCAAGAAGTTCGTGACTCAGCATTCCATAAACTAACAGCGGTTGAATACACTCAGAATGTCATTGAGGAACTAACACTGCAGCGAAAGCGAATACTGCTGAAATGATCAACGCCACAAACGTTCCATTGCAGACGAACCAAAGTTTCGACAACTACAAAGCACGTACTACATGCAGCTACTCAGTCAGCATACAACGTTCAACCGGACCACGACGTTGAAACAGATACACAATATGACAACTAGCAAAGTGAAAAATGACAAACTGAACAACAACAAAAAAATAACACAACGCAAGAGACTGACGCCGCATTTTCTACCTGTATAGCGCGGCACACAGGAATTACGACAGCAAAGTAACAACAGTATAACTGTTTGCCAAAAAAATGACAAAATAACAATAAAATTTTCCTGTAGCTGTTGACCTATTTATGGTGACAGCTGTATAAATAATATCAATATGATATTGCATCATACTGCATAATACTGGTTATAAAAATAATGACTTACTTAGACTACATTAGTGGCGTATTTAAGGGGGGAAGGACGGTGCAATGCCCCCCTTTGGCCCGACCATGAAATTTTTTTACAGGCGACTTTATATGAAAAGATGCGTTTTTTGCCGTTTTCCAACAAGAATTGCAAACTTCAACAATGTTTGATGGTCTTTTCTCATACCGATTCAATATGCGATTAAAATCGCCATGTGAAATTGCATCTGATATAACGCTGTGATTTTCTCCGTTTCGAAATTTCAGAAAAAATGGGCGAATTTGCGGCTTCCATTAAACGTTCAAAAGCAAAAAGTGTTTCAGCTTCAGGGGGGCTTCGCCCCCCTGACACCCCGACCAGGGATTCTGTCCCTGGACCCCGCTGGGGGGTCCGCCCCCAGACCCCCGTTATAGGCTCGCGCTCTGCCCGCTCGCCATGCCCCCTTTTCCAAATCTTAAATACGCCACTGGACTACATCACTGTTATTAAGCACCAGCCCAAAATTCCACAATATGCTACTAACAAGATATCTTCATTGATCAATTTTAAGATTTCCATTTCTTACTTAAACACACAGATATACACGGTGGACCATAAAAAGGTGGTACCTTTTTGAATAGCGCCGTAAAACATTGGCTGATTTTAATAATTATTGGTAAGCAACGTCAATAATTAACTTGACGCAAACGACTGTAGTCTTGGCCACCTCAGCTTGATACTGTTGCTACACTACCTTGTAAAGTGTAGAAGTCGTAGCGCATGCGTTGGTACAGAAAATTACTGGGACCATAAAATCATTAAAAATCTGTTACTTTTTGTTTTAAGACCGTACGTTGACGAACTGAGATGATGCATCAACAGCGAATGGGCCGCTCTGAGTCACGCAGTTACTGAACGTGCTGGTGGTGAGTGGCGTCAACGTCTACCACTTGCGTTTATGCTGGATAAGAACATTGCGAGCACATGCTGTAACAAAGATGACGTGATACGACACGTGTGATTTTTTGAGAGACAATAATTGCCAATCATGCTTGATGCTATTCGGTTAATCATTTCTGAGCCGACGCATGCACTACCCAGTACTACGACTACTGCATTTTACAAGACAGTGCAGCCACAGTATTGAGGTATGGCGGCCAAAACTACAGTCGTTTGTATCGCGTTTCTTCTTAATGTCATAAGCCAAAAATTATTAAAATTGGTCAATGTTTCACGGAGCTATTCAAAGAATAAAAGTGACACCTTTTTGTGGACAACGGTGTACAAATACCAAAAGACTATAGCACGTAATCATAACCGTCAAGTTCAAATAACAGAACTGCCACTGTAAATAAAAAGACACTTAGAGTCTAATTGTAAAAATATAACCGCCTGCCGTGCATTACAGCATACCTGCACTACTCAAATGTTCTTTAAAATTCAAACCTGAATTAAAAAACACTCAGATGGTGCAATCATCCATCAAACCTAACTGCAGTCACACACCTTATTATGGACCAGTGGTTCGTGACTCAGAAGAATTAGAATGTTAAACCATTTGAAACAAATTCCCGAATGAACGACTACTATGTGACATGAGCCTTGCATAATTCTGTAAAAAATTTCCAAAGTTCTTGCACGACAGCTGACAGCAAGCAGAAACAAAAAAGCACGACCTCTTCCCAGCAGAGATAACAGTTAGGTCTACGTGTACAACGAACAGCAAACAGCGAATGATATGAAGCGTCACTTGCCAGCAGTTTACTGTAAAAAACTAAAAATGCGGTAAAGCATTCATCATTCTTCAAATCACGTTTACATCTCAAAACACAGCATTACTGATCACAGTCAGCTAAACGTTGATGAACTTTCAGCATAAAGCACACATATGACAATGCCCCAAATAGTAAATACTCATTGTACATGAACGCAACTCAGTCACAACCACAGTAACAATCAACTAAAGACCATGCATAAAATAAACAGCTGACTCGTCTCACAGTTGAAATGCAAACAGAACAGAAAAACGAATAATAATATTATTATTATAACAAAAATGATTGTATCACGTCCAAGCAGAATCCCAATTCGGTTTGGATAACTTACAACACAAAAAAAACAATTAACTCCCAACTAATTCAGACACACAGTCAATTGAGCTGTTCTGATAAACTTCATTAACATCCTAGTTTTTGCTTACTAATAATCCAAAGGTGGCAGAAAGGGCGGCACTCACATTATAAAAGAACAAAATAATGTTTATACAAACACGGAGTCTGTCCAATGCATTTCAATAGTTTACAGTATATGGCCATATAAATATAATCAGTGAGCTGTATAGACAAGTAGGAATAAATCAAACAGTTTAATTTCAAATTGTACAGCAGCACTTCTGTATTATTTTAACTAAACAATAAACATTGTCAGTCACGAGACCATTTGATTCGTCACCAGCACTTTACTATAAAAGGTCCATCATCACAATGCGTCTATCTTGCACCGTTATGGAGATATGGCGCCTCAAATATTGGATTGGATGCACAGACGTGGACACAAAAAGAAAGATGGAAAAAGGGAAAGAGAAAGAGAAAGGGGGAGGGAAAGGGAAGGGAAATAGAAAGTGGAAGGGGAAAAGGAAGGAAAAGGAGATGTAGAAAAGGAATGGAAAGTAAAAGAAAAGGAAAATAGAAAGGAAAAGGGAAAGGAAAAAGGGGAACGGGAAAAGGAAAGTGGAAGGAAAAAGGGAAAGGTATAGGGGAAAGAAAAGAGGAAGGGGAAAGAAAAGAGGAAGGAAAAAACGAAGGGAAATGGAAAGGGAAAAGAAAAGGGAAGGTAAAGAGAAGGGGAAGTGGAAGGAAAGGGGGAAGGGAAAGGGAAAGGAAAAAGGGAAGAGAAAAGGGCAAGGGAAAGTGGAAAGAGAAGGAAAAAGGGACGGAGAAGAAGAAGGAGAAGGGGAAGGGAAAAAGAAGGTGGAAAAAAGATAGCTTAAGAAAGTTGGACACACGGACGCACGCATGGACGCACGAACACTCAGGTGATTTTATACTCTGTCCAATGTATGCATTGCATTGGACAGACAATAATTGCTGCAGCAATCTCAGTATGTTCTCCCAAAGGGATCTGGAATAACTGGAGTAATGCAGGATAAGAAGGCCATCAAATACATCAAACAGTATTGTTATTATTACGAGTATAATCATCACTCATTACTGCCGTCTATTTGAAAGTTAAAAATAGCTAGCTGGAATGGCACTAGTCTACCCCTAAAAAGATACCAAACTGTAATTATTAATATTATTAGCAGTAGTATCAGTACTAGTAGAAGCAACAGTAGCAGCGATATTTTTAAAACAAACAGCAATAGTTAAACGATATTCTATCTCTTTGCAGCTGATCAGTTGTCAGCATCGTAGCACTAGCCATTTCGCAACAACACATCTCCAACAATATTCAAACACAATGTTGCAAAACCAACTTATTTAAACAATGATCAATTACATCTATGTACAGAAAGTTTCAACTTATGTAACTCAAAATCATAATAAACCAGAATTCACTGGAATGCTAGATAATTTAAGTTAGTTTGTCGTATTTAAAAATTTAAGTTCACGTGCAGTTTGGACAACAACACAAACAAATTACTAGACACAATGCAATTTTTTTCAGCTGCAAGTGAAACAAATACGACAAAGACCAACTATTATGCTAAAAATTAACTTGGAAAATAATAGTAGGTGCAAAGGAGTGGATCAACTACAAAGATCTTAATGACAAAATCAAAATACAGCTTTTAGCAACAAAAAATATGCTGACAACTACTAGATAACCTGCAGACTAGACTAAATATTGACGCTGCCAAGACACTGTTACATGCGCTACAATTTACAAAAATATGCACAAAATGCAATTGTCAGAGACTGCAGCAACAGGCTTCATCAATCACTGATGATGGCGATGATCAAAGATTTCTGCCAGTCAGTCAGTGTAGATGTTCTGAAAGACATCAGTAATGATACTGTGGAAACTGCTGTACAAAAACTGTGTCAGAATGCCATGTTCATGTTCCTGTTGATGGCATAAAGGCCGTAGATAAGCACCGACTCAAGACGAGCTTCAGTCACCAGTAGCTTCATTGCCATCTGACAACCATAGCATTCCCACAGTGTTAATATCTTGAACTACAGAACGATCCACTGCCGACATACTGTGCAACTATCTGCCACGCTATACACTGCACAGTGCAATCCTAAGCCTAATTCTTACCTTGACCTCTGACCCTGTGAGCTAAAAATCCTGTCTTGGGCTGCCTTGGGACACATTCACACCAATTTCGGTTTTTCTGCACCTTTTTGTTTTCAAGTTAAGAGCCCATATGGAACAAAAATAGACGGGCACACAAAAAGTGAAACATACGTGTTTGAAATAAATCGAACAACCGAAAAGTTATGGAAATGATTAGCTTGCATAACACTTAAACTCAGTGCTTAACATTACTACACTTCACTGCACTGACTTAAGCAAATCATTTCCAAAACTTGACTGAAAGCTCGATCTACCAAAAGCATTATGTTCCACCTTTTGTGCACCACCTGGTATATACAATACCCAAATCAGACGTACAAGATCTGAAGCAAAGACAGCCTCAGAGATGTGTTGGAATTCTTTGTCAAATATTCGGTGTGGGAAGCAGACAATCAGCTTGATGTAAGCCTTCAGTTTGGCAGCCAGCTGCAGCAACAGCTTATCGTAGTCACAGTCGTCATGCGGGATTCCTAAGAGATACTGAACATACAGCCAGGCTGCGTCCATTGCATCACCGCCATCTAATGTTGGCCAGTCCTTGCCACTGCAACACCAAATGCAATAAAAATCATCTTTAGCTACAAAACTACTTACATGGTGTAGTAGCATAGTGTAGTAAATTACACGTTGTGTTTGACCAAGATAGTTGCCAGACGCAGTGCTCGGTTAGTACCTGGATGGGTAACTGTCTTAGTATATCTCCAGACAAACCAGCCTCCCAAAACAACACAGCCTTCTACCCCAAAGTATGGTAAAATAAGTACCAGCTTTTAGCTGAGTAATAATAATAAATTGTAACACTAAACTCTATGCTGAATGGCTGCCTATAGGCGAATATGTGGCACAAGACAATCGTCTTGGTCCAAAAGTCAGCACTGCCTCATTAAGCAATACTTGTATGAGCTAAGAATGTTGCTGACAGCAACCACGCATTATTATGCAGCCTCCTAACAGGCAGCATTACAAGAGTTGCCTATCCATCGTCAGAGGTATGTCGGTCCATCCATCTGTTCTGTATTAGCTCCAAACTTAAAAACAAAATGGCATCGAAAAAAACCCAAAATTTGTGTGAATGTTCCTCAGGTCAGGACAACTACTAGATAACCTGCAGACTAGACTAAATATTGACGCTGCCAAGACACTGTTACATGGCAACCTTCAGCTCAAAAGTTCAAAGATCTCGCCTAGAATTAGGGTTGTGCAGTACGGTGTATAGCTGGGCGGATAACTGCATAGTATTACATTGGACCAAAATCTTTTTCTGTTAATATGACAGAAATATAAATCATAGTCACCAATCGCTGACGGCAACAGGCCGGTCAGAATCAAGCGCAGTGGAAACGTGTGCTGCAGTGAAGAAGCCCAGCACCGACTGAAACTCTTCTTCCAGTAAACTGCCAATGTCTGGGTAGAGATGATTGAACAGCAGACAACGATGCTCTGCCCAGTTGAACACATAGTCATCAAATGCCGAATCTTCATCAGTAGACCACAGCGAGCCTTGCGGAGAAGACTTCATCTGATAGAATGTCATCGAGTCACTGCGGACAAACTCGTTAACGCCTGCCACAAAGCAAAGCCACATTCAGATGAAATACATTTTTTGCAGATGCAAGTGCAACAAATAAGAAAAACACATGGTAAAAATTAAGCGTAAAATTCATAAGCAACACATGGTACGCAAGGCTGTGGTTATGTGCAAAACAAAACATCTGCAAAAAATGTTTGCAGTATAATACATTTTTGCAAATGTTTTTATTGCTTCACATAAAACGATGGCTTAAGCACAATCGACTAGACCTACAGGTGTAGTTAATTGCAACAAGATACAGTTCTGCTGCGTGTCATACAAGTGAAGTATAACACTGACCGCATCACAGTGTCTAAAAAACTAAACTGAGAACTGAAAGCAATCATTAAAAAATAGTCCACAATGCTTATGTCAAGACAGCAAATACAAATACAGCAGCAGTTAAATTATTTCCTCAAATCTAAGCCCATCTCCAGAAAACGCAATGTAGCTGCGTACAATTGTTCAACTGTGTCGCACAAAGATCAGTAGAAATAATGAAGACAAACAAGATCGTAAAACGTTTTTTAAAAAACTTACAGTCGACATGGAAACCAGGCTCCAAGTGTTTCTTCTTGCCGTGAAAGACGGCGACTTTGCTCACAGACGACGTAGACTGAAAGTAAACAAACAAACACGTTTAATGAACACCGTTTGCAGCACTACATGTGAGCTGCAAACTTCGCACAATTTCTTACTGCTCGCATGTTACGTTCATGCTACGTCACTAACGTAGCAAAGAGGAGTATATGACATCAGCGTAATATTGAGGACCGACCGATGACCGACCTGATTTTTTTTGAGACTTTGGCACTTTATAAATCATTTACTTACTTACTTACTTACTTACCTCTGTTCCTGGAAGAGCCTTACTGGAAGAACTTCAAACAGCCATATCTCCATAATGGTGCCAGATAGACGCATGGTCACAATGGACCACCCATAAGAAGTCGGCCACCACGAGTCGAATGGTCACGTGACCGATGACGTCAAGGTCGTGACCCCATTATCTTTGGGGTGGCATATTTTTTATAACGGTGCCAGATAAACAGGAAGACAATGTCCAATAACGACTTCTACGGCAGAGCCGGCGGAAGGGCCACCTGTACCCCCCGGGGGGGGGGCTCACATATATGCTCAGCGGCCTCATGCTAGGTGTAAAAAAATTTTCAATTTTAAAAAATATATTCATAATATGAAATGAATAAATATGTGGAAAGTTTACCTAAAGTGGACAAATCTATTACTTTTCATTACTGTACAGTAATATGTGACGTATTGCGGCCTATAGACGTCATTTTTTTGAAAAGACAGCACAAATTGTATCTGATATTTTGCGTTTCAAATTTTTTAAAAGTGGGCAAATTTGCGAATTTCAGTGAATGTCCAAAAGCCAAAAAGTGTTTCAGCTTCAGGGGGCTTCACCCCCCTGAACCGCTGACCAGGGGCTCTGCCCCTGGACCCCGCTGGGGGCTTTGCCCCTAGACCTCCTATTATAGGAGCCTCACACTTGTATTTGGGGCCTCCAACTCTCTAACGCTGGCACTGGCTATTAGTATAATAATAGTCCGGTCTCAAACTGACGCTGAGTCTATAATACAAGTTGAAAGGAATGAAACAGCACTTAAAAGAATACAAAAGAAAATAATGCGCATGAGGTGCACAGTAGGCCTAAATTGGTCACAATCTAATAATATTTCTTGTTGCCATATAACAATAATTGTAACTGCAAAAACAACGTTGCTGCTCATCAACTGATCTAGTTATAGGCCTACTCACATATAAAGCCTTAAGCACTAGACAACCTGGCTACCTTCATTTATTACTTAATATTTATCAACCTGTCGATTCTACCTGTATGTTGTTGCACTTACAAATATGTTGCTTCACAAATGAGGAATGCCATTCCGTTAAATATCTGTATCTCAACATCAGTCAGTTCTTTCGAACGCCATCTCGAAACACTTCACTTTGCTGCTGCTTTTCAATCCCCATCATATGCCACCAGCCACTGTCCGCCCGCACCTCTCATTCTGTCAATCTGGTGGACATTTTGTACAAATGCTGTATATGCACGCATGATTGACAAGTGTCACGTAAAGCAAAAAATAATGTTCAGGAGATTGACCAAAGCATTGGAAGGATGTGTCGAGAGACCGTCAGCTAGAGAGAGTCTGTCTGCAGTCAGCTCGGAGCAACTGCGATGCTTGAAGAGATCAAGAACAGCATCAGCAGAGTACAGTTTGCAGCCAGCGAGGAACACTGCCAGAGAATGGACATGACAGATGATGACAATGGCTTGTGTCAGCTCTGACAACGACCACATCGCACCATCTGTCTGACGCAGCTTCTGCAACCAATCACCACAACCATACCAGTCGTCTACATCATGCAAACACTGGACTAGATACTCCATTATAAAACTAGGAGGGGTGTTTTTCAACTGTTCAGGCGGAATGTGTTGGTATAAGACCCAAGTTGCCTATACGAAATTAACAACTGTCTTCAAAAACACGTTCATGCATAATTTGACATGTCTAGCTTGCTTGCAAATGCCTAACTGCAGGTCCAGAAAATCGACAGAGGGAAACAAACATTAAAAAAAAATGGGAAGAAACAAAGAAGAAGGAAAAAGAAACAAAGAGGCTTGCTACAAGACCTAAGGGTCGATAGACGTCTCTGACCATAATCAGCAGTTTACAATGAAACCATTAAATTTAACCACCATTCTGTGTTACAAACACGCGCCTCAACAGTTATGTACTCAGACAGGAAAATCTTTCACGCAGAACACTGCAAAGATACATCATCTCCTACTACTATTATACTTTCAACTTTTTTTAATCAGCCAGTTTTTTAGCAGTTACTACACCTTAGCTTGCGTCACCAAAAGTGAAGTTCGGGAATTGACGAAGCCGACTTTTTACACGCTAGATAAGACGGGTTTCCTATCAGATCTTTAACTTTTAACCTTTAACTTACCGCTATGAGGCTGGGACTGAGCGCCCAAGGCCTGTGTGCGAGGATCTTGTTCAGTTCCTGGAGATTGTGAAGTTTGAGAGGGACAAGACGTGGAAGACGACCATCAGTGGACGTGAGCCAGCGTCGGTCTCCACCATTCAGCAAAAACTCAGTCCGATGAACACAGACCAGACTGGAACACTTCAACCGCTCAGCCGCCTGCAGACGCACACACAGTGCATACAACAAGCGCCCACCCGGTGAGCTCTTTAAACAACCGATCAAATGCTTCAATAAAATTAACTCCTAACAGACTGCAACCGACTACACCACAACATATTATATCACGACAGAAACAGCAGTAAAATATTACTTTAAAAATCAGTGTGAGTCTTTAAATAATAGGTGGAACGTCATATCAGCTGTTTTTAATTTTTTTGGATAAAACAATGGCAGAATGTTGAGCAACTGTAAGGTTCCAAAATAATGTCACAAAATACCATACTGCTATACGCACCAGATGTTTTTTTTCCTCAAGTTCACCATGCACCAAAAGTCCAAAACTCATTTTTGGCCGCCCCAGGGCCCTAGTCGGCTGGCGAAGGGATATCCCCTCATTTCCTTTCCATGTCGACGTCTTGGTCTCAATTTTGGCGTCTGCCACTCCTTTTACTATAAATTAAGTATTCGGCGTGGCGATCGTAAACTCTCACACAATTGAACTGAACTGATCTAACTGTTCAGGTATGTAAATTTAAACTTATTGTAACTAAAGCCGACGGCGGACCAGAAGGGCAATGTAGTGTCGGTGTTGGAGCGAGAGCGGTCCGTCGACAGCACAGAGCAGATGCTCGTGCGTCTTGACGAAGAGCTGTAGAGTCGCTGAGTACGACGCCAGGTGGCGCTGCTGTGCCGAGGAGGTTGAGTTAGTGCTGCAAGTGGTGATCAACTGAGACTGTTGGCAAGAGTGATGACTGAGGAGTAGACAGAGCAGGTCGTTCAGACGACACGTCCTTGACGAGTCTTCCATCAGCGAACAGCTTAAATCCTGCATACATATACAGGTGCGTTAAGGGTTAAAGAATTGTGTATAGTTCGTTATGGCAAACCCGCCGCAGAGCTATGGAGTGTCTCCTGCCATATGGGACCACAAAGTGTTACCTGACACAGGTGAACGTGGCCCAACCCCACCCATGAAGCCGGTACTCGACTTACCTACCCCGGACGGATGGAAGGCTGAGTTGACCTGGGTGGTTGGTTGCATACCGCAAACAGTCACCCATCCTAGTAGTAACAACTTGGTAGCCACCAGGCTGGGGAGTTGAACTCATCACCTTTTGATCGTAAGCCCAACGACCCAATCGTTGGCCACCAAGCTACCTGTGTGTCATCCCAGAAGCAGTCACACCGCATATACCTCCGCCTGACTGAACAAGCCGTCTAGGTAAATAAGTAAGTAAGTAAGTACTAAGTAAGAAGAGTTGAAACGCAAACTTAGCAATTAGTCACAATGTGTAGCAATTACAACAACCGAACGAAACAAACTTTAGAACATTAACTGATGTCAACATGCCCATTACGCCCGGAAGCGCAATGGCAATGCGCAGCAAGCAACAAGCACCAATACAACAACAAATGCCGGTTAAATACCGGTAGGCCTAATAGGCAAATGCACAACTTGACAGAGTACTGTAAATATCCTAAACCTTCTAAAATACAACCCGGATCGCTGGCCACCATTTAGCAGCATGGCCTTGGCTAATGCTGAGACGCAAATGAGGAACAAGGACAACACTCAAATGCTGCACACACGATCAATGATCAATCAGATCAAATGATGCGAGGATACGGGCGAGCAAAATGATTTAGACGGTAAACAGGCAAGAAAACCAGCACACACTCACACAATGTTTACCATCAGGCAAAGGTCAACGACCCAGTCTAGCAGCAAAAACAACCTGGAATATATTGACAGCCTGGCAGCATGATAAACGAACGCTCTCATTTCACCTATTTCGGTGGTCGCCGCTGGCGCTGGCGAAAACACGCTATTGGCGTATCCTTGCCGTGCGGTCACCAACAAGGCCACCGGCAGGCTGCTCCCCGATATATAGGCCAAGACCTAGAACTAGAACTGCATGATTAATGTTTATTACTTACTGACTGTTTTACTACATGTGCATCAGAAATAGTGGAGAAAATGGAAACCAGCAGATGAAATGGCAATAAAAATACAATACGACACAAATATTTGCATTGTGTACAATAGGCCTAGGGCCTACTTCTGTGGTTTTTTCACTTTACATGGGAGGTCAGGTGTTCAGCCAGCGAAATGGCCTACATATTGCAACTGCAAAATAGCGGACATAAATAACAAACACGTAGTCATGTTGGCAGCTTATTCGCAGCTGACAACAGGCTATGGCCTGAGCAAGTTGCTGCGCCTACTCCAGAATGGAGGGGTGGGCGATGGGGCAATCGATCCCACCACCAGGAGCTTGCGGGAAGCGAAGATTCCCGAACATTTTTGCAGACCTAAAATGAGCAAATTTTTGCACATCGGCTTCAGATCCAACTTTAACGTAAGTCGCCACAGTAAATATCGCAAATGCGTCGCTGTGCAAAAAATGTAGCCGAAAATCGTTTGGCGGCGAGTCCGAAAGGCAAGCAATTTTTGTTACATTATGAGGCTGAAACTGCGCATTTTCTGTCACTTGTACAAAATATTTGTATTTTTAGTGGGCGGGATTTAGGGGTTGCGAAGGGAATGGAGAGAAAAAAGGTAGGAAGAAGCGTAGAAGGTGGAAAAGGGAGTGAAGAGGAGGCGCGATTTCCATACAGCGAATTTTTGAAGTCGGCGTCTGTAACGCAGTGGGTGCGGGCTAATAAGGAATGAAGTGCGCACAGGACACCGAGCGGATGTGACGTTTACACCACCACCAGTCGACGACAGTTCGTCGACAGGGGCGGATTCAAGG
>Ga0209367_1005460_pt1 | contig 17626 bp, 11 predicted proteins | sample WorMetLIZISLAND2_FD_187412 | JGI IMG/M metagenome (GOLD analysis project Ga0209367, IMG submission 187412) | Marine gutless worms symbiont microbial communities from Max Planck institute for Marine Microbiology, Germany - Olavius geniculatus... ... | reverse complement strand
ACCCCACACCCCACTGGGGACCCCCCAGGCCCCTGTGGTACTTTTTCCTTTCTTTACACCACAGATAACACCCCGTTAATGAAAGCATTTTATCCGCCAAGTTCACTAAATTGTACTTGGTGGAGATAATCAACCACTGAGAACTATTACAGGCCTACTATTTCAAAAAATAGAGCTTTCGAATCCGGCGCTTCTTTGACGCCCCCTTGGTGCCCCTTTTGAACTGGCGCCCGAAGGCAATGCCTTTGTTTGCCTCTCGTAGTTATGCCACTGAGCAATATTGATAAAGACTGTATTCATAGAGCCAATCCTGGTGTCATAGTTACAGCACGCATGCTGTTGGAGCTGATTTTTCTTAGAAATGTGTTTTTTTATTTGTACTTTGATGTTTAGTTTTTAATTTCTCATTTGTGCACAATGTGACATTTTTCTTTTTTTGTGTACTTCGTGTATGATGACATAATAAATATATACATATTGTATAACTACAGCTTCGGCTTCGCTCACTAGTAATCACTACTAAACTCCTAGTATACTACAACACTGAGCACAGTACAATCATGTCGTCAAAAGGCACAGTGTAAAAAAAATTGCAGTAGGTATCCCCAAAATTTTAAAACTCAAGACTTAATTACTAAAATTGCTAGCTTATCGGTGGCGTTGCAGCATGGAAATTAGCAGTCTGACATGTGACCGCTATCTGCAACCGCTAACTTAAGGGCTGGTTGCAGTTCAAGCCTCCGAGGTTTTAGCAACTTTGGCGGCGGTAGCGGCGGTGAATGTCAATGTTTCCGGGGACTTTTCATAGTATTAGCTACAGTCTGTTTTGTTGTGTTTTCAGTAGTGATGACATCACCACCAGCGGCTGGTAAACGACGCAGTCTCGTTAACACTCCCAGCTCAGAGGACCAGCAACTTAACATCATTGCGCAGGAGGTGATGCTTTTTACTGTCTTTTTTTTTCTTAGTAATACTACACTGTGTTTTTCATAGGTCATTTTGTTGTGCATTGGTTGGTGCAATTTTTAAAAGCAATATTTTACAGGGTAGTATAGCATGACTTATTAGGTATGGTGGGAATTGTAATGACAGTTTTGTTACAGATTTTCTCTTGTGTTTATCAATATAAGAATTTTGACAAAAAGCCCAGCTTTTGCTATGGTGAGCCAACTCGGCCTGACCGTACCACTTATATCTGTAGGCCAGCATTCGACTTCCACTTGTGGCAGTTTTTTTCTATGGTGACTGCAGTGCCATACGCACTATATATAATGCTACAATCAACGATAGGATATGATGCGGTCATTCAGTGTATGTGGTTGGTGGCTGCAGGCAGCAACTTTGCGTTTATAACTGCAGCCAAACCACTGCAGAGAGAGAGAGACATGGCGTGCTATTCACGAAAGGTTGCACGCAAGAAATCTTGCGTAGAATGTTCGTAGGCAAGTTCTACGCCTGACGTAGGCCATTCTCGGAAAGCACGGCGTTAAGTTTCGTTGACGTTGACGTTGGCCATGAGGCTGGCGTATGGTTTGTGTGAATACGCTGAATGATATTTTCTGATATTTACGTCAATTGTTATCCTATGATTACTGTTAATTTATGATTGATATTCTTGTCTAAATTAATTTTAGTCAGTTGGTTGCGATAATCGTTATATCACACAAACTGCCATTACTGCAAAATGGTCAAAACTATATGGACTAAAAACATTACTTTTGTAATATAACAGCAAATATAAATATATACAAAACATCAGTTTATACACTTGTTAACGACGACATGCAATCAGTGACACATCGAAAACAGCAAAAATCATAAGAAGGTGATATCACTCACCATCACATCATTTAACTGTCAATGTGCTGTTGAATAATATCACCTTTTTATGATTTTTGCTGTTTTCAATGTGTCACTCATTGCATGTCGTCGTTAACAAGTGTATAAACTGATGTTTTGTACACATTTATATTTGCTGTTACAAAAGTAATGTTTTTCCTGTTGGTGGTCAATTATAATCCACCCATCTTCCACGGTCATGAAAACACAGAGCCCTACATACTGGATGGTGCAAAAAACGTCCCGAACTTTGCATAACTATAAGGGCACGTATACTTTATAGAGATAAATTTCCTTTTGCACATTTGTAGACCAATATGTACTCTTACTTACTTATAAATTTCAATGACCTCACTAATGACACCACTGAATGCCGCTTGATGATGTAAGACGAGTTAAAAGTCCAATTATGTAAAGACAGAATTTCATCACATCACATCAAAGCAACTCAAATTTCTTTTGACACAAAATGCCTGATTTCATCAGCTCACAAAAATGTACACTGCATTCAACAGATTTGAATCCCCACTCGTTATTTAGTTTGGGATACCTGGCAAAAACTTGTCTATGTCTATTAAGAAATGCGTAAACCATTTTTCAAACCTCAAAGATCTTTAGAATGTTATCAGAGACAAATGGCATGATGACAACCATCAGACTACCAGAATCAGAAAAGACATATAGCAGTGGAAAAAGCGTATAGCAGCAGTGGCAAAGGAGAATGGAGGACCTATTCAGCACATTCTCTGCTGATCATTTGACTGGTGATTCGGCCTACTGTGACGTTTTGGCGCAGCCTGTGTACAAGCGGCAACTCAAATAATGAGCCACTTGCAAAAGGTGCTTTATGGCGTGTGATGCTATTTTGTTTGTATCACGGCTAATACAGAAGTGTTTTAGGTGAAAATTCCTACACATATTCGAAGATGTTTGGTCATTACATATATGCTTTTGCACTGATTCATTTCGATTGCTCGGGTGAATAATGCATGCAAATATTCGGGACGTTTTTTTGCACCACCCGGTATTTTGTGGTAACGACCTTGGCCTTTTGGGACCATTGTAATCGGCATATGTGGTTTCCTATTGGTGGTCCATCGTAACCATCAGTGTGATTTAAGTTTCACTTTTTATTTTTGTTTTAGTTTCCGTTTCGTTTATACAGTGTAATTTATGTTTCAGTTTCGTTTCCGTTTTGAAGAATTTCTTCGTTTCAGTTTCTGTTTCTGACTCTCTTTTTTACGCGCGAAAGCAGCTACTGCTTTCAGCGTGTTTTAGCCATCGCAATTCTGTCCGTCCGTCCGTCACATGGGTGGATCAGTCAAAAACGGTGCAAGACAGGATCACCAAATCTTCGCCGTCAGCTGCTTGGAAGACTCTAGTATCAGGAACCATAAAGCTTTTCCATAAATTCGAAGGGAGTCACCTTGAACAAGAGCGCTAAATGAGAGGGGGTGGGCAGAATTTGCGATTTTTGGCCAATAAGTTACTGGCCTCACCTTTCGGAGGCTCTGGTCTCCTAGCCACGAAAGAGAGTGCAGTCGCATACACGAGGCTTCCTTCGTGCTGCGAGCCATGATTATATAGCGCAACCTGTTATATATGTACACCAGACGTCAGCGTAAGATATTTCTCATGCATTAACCCGTTTATGCCTAGCATCTTTTACAAAGGATACCTACTTTAACAGTATATCATAAAATAGCTCTGGCACATATGGGTTAAAGTGAGTAAGTATGTAAGTAAGTTGTCTCCATTTGTAGCACACCATATGTCAAAACAGAAGTTCAAATCGTAGGTGTGGGCGGTAGCAGATAGTTGATGGCGGTGTTGTGCGAGAACAGAAGAGTCTTGAGGTGTCGTCAGAAGGTGTTGGAAGGTGTCTTAACTTTTCATCCATTTTTATGTTGGTAGGCGGAGTCTGTGTATAAGTGGGTGTGTCTGTAGGCAGAGTCTCGTCTGGCTAGTTCACATGCTGTGCTGGTTGAAGCAAGACAGATCAGATCCACTGAGCGTGAACGGCTTCGACAAGCTGCGGTCTGTCTCCAGTTTGCAGTTTTTTAATAGACTCACAGGCTGAAATGGTAAATGAGTTATACATGAAATTCATCAATATACACTGAGTCTCAATAAAAAACGTGCCACTTTTATTTTTCGAATAACTCCATGAAACATTGGCCGATTTTGATAAGTTTTGACATGCAACATCATGATGAAATTTGATTTAAATGGTTATAGTCTAACCCATTTTACTTTAATACTGTTGCCACTCTATTTTGTGAAATTCAGAAGTCGTAGTTTGGCAGTTTACAACAATAAATTTATACTGGGTAGCGTAACATCAGCTTAGAAATGATTAACTGAATAGCAAAAAACACAAGTAACAGCTAATGTCTCTCAGAAAGTCTTACATGTTACATCACATGATTTTTATTACCTCCGTCAAGGAGGTTATGTTTTGCCAGAGTTTTTTTGTCTGTCTGTCTGTCTGTGTGTTAGCAAGATAACTCAAAAAGTTATGGAAGGATCTTTTTGAAATTTTCAGGGAATGTTGGGAATGGCAAAAACTACAAATGATTCAATTTTTGGGATGATCCAGAATCAATCCTGGATTCTGGATCACTTTGAAATTTTCGTTAACATTGCTTTCAATGGGGCATAAGGGAAACCGCTGCCAAACCGAATATGGTGCTGCCATCTGGCGAACAACGTGGCGTTGGCGGAGGTCTGCAGTCTCTGACAGCTTTTCTAGTTACAGCATGTGCTCAGAATGGCCTCCTGGCACGAAGGTAAGCGGTGGATGTTGACGCGACTTGCCAGCAGTAACATTCAATAACCATTGACCCAAAGCGGCTCACTTGCTGTTGATGTGTCATTTCAGTTCGTCGATGTACAATCTTAAACTAAATACCATTCATATTAAATAGCGCTAGCGGTAGTAAAGGTTCCCGGGGGTTAAAAAAGTTAAAAACAAAAAACAAGTTGCTGGAGTGGCACTATTCCAATTCAGTAGAAACTGTAAAGGTTCCTTTGAAGTTGTAGCGCTGGACTGCCAAAGAGACTCGCTGAAATAAGTGTGTGGTTTCGCGACAGTCTCCCGAGACATCTGACAACCTGTGGCCCAGCTCGGTGAAGAAGGAAATTCCAGTAGAATTGGTCGGTCTCAGTGTTTCCAAAGCCAAAGGCTGGAATGTATGTGAAGGTGGAAGTGATGAATATTTTGCAGATTTTCTGGCCGCGGCAGGCTCTGCTGCACCACCTGGACTGGCAAAGAGCATGAGATAGGACTCCGACAGTGTATTGACTACAGTGACATCCCACGCCATTGCTTTGCCAGCATGCCAAGGAATCAAAGTGCTGCCATCAGGGAGTTTACCATAAATTCTGACAAGACCAGATGGCTCTCTCATGGATGGGACGTTGGCCTTGCACAAAGCCCGCCAGACGAGATCGTTGATCTCGTGACAGCGAGCCATCCTGCCAAAGGCCAAACGACATGACAAGCTGTGAGACCCTCTGGCATCTGCCATTTTCCCGCAGGGACAGTCGTGGGGCGTGCAGAGGTCTACACCAAGTCTCAAACCAACTGCGACACTGACGGCCTCCTTATCCAAGCGTAGGCCGCAGGCGGAGATCGGAAGTGCGTGAAGCCAATCGCTGCTGTGTGGTGTAGAAACAACTGAAAGCCTTGCCTGGTGGTAGCTGTCACTGTAGCTGCTCGAAACAGCGGTCTTGTCTGCCGTGATGGCTGGAGCGTCCCAGACTGCCTGCTTGGCAGATGCTGGGAATACAGGCAGCGGCATGGAGTGCAGAATAACCACTCAACTTCAGAATCAGCTACATGAGTGTCCAAGGAAACAACAGCGCTGACGAGAATTTCATTCTGGAGATCGAGACTGCCCACAGCTGAAGCTAGAAAGGCAGAAAGTGCAAGCGGAGCAGCTCTATGGATTCAAAGGCCTCCACCTCTCACTGGCAAACACGCTGGCAGCCACTGGACATCTGACAAATTGCAGTTGGTTACAACCATGAGACCTGATTTCAGGAGGTCATTGAAAGTGGGCCTGGTGATCGTGACATGGGGTGCAACGCAAAATGTGCTGAATCTTCGATGCACAAAAGCATGACCGCAACAAAACCAGCGCGTCATGGGCCTCGGTGTGACTCAGGCGACTGATAGCCTTCGATAAATTGGAGCAGCACATATCCAGTTCTGTGTCCAGGCTTTTGCTTGGCAACAACGGGGCCCCATGTAACGTGGCTTCGTCCGGCGCTATTGACCTAAAAGAGCGCAACACCGCCGACTTTATAGCGCTACCCTGGGGATGCAGAAGCTCACACGTCGCCACGTTGAGGTGGAGGCGCAGACTGGTGCCAGTGCTTGTCACCACAGCAATGTCACGGTCCACAACATCCTCTGGGCCATCGAGAGTGAAATCGTCCATGAAGCCAGCAACGAGTGGAAATTGTAGAGAGTTCAGGAGCGGCTGGACTGTCAGGCAGAAAAGTAGGAGGCCCAATGTGTCACCCTGCTGCGGGTCTTCCTTCAACCATATCACCTGCTCGTCAAACCACAGTATAGAATGATGGTTGTATGCTGAATGGAGTAGTTGTGAATCTCCGGAATTTGTTGAAAAACGGCTTCAAGCATGGAATCACGATGCAGACAGTTGAATGCGTTTGAAAAGTCCAGCTTGGCAATGACAGATCCTGGCTGTAGAGAACCAAGAAAACGATGAGTAGCATGAACCACTGCTTCACAGCCGCCATTAACAGCCGCTCCCATCTGACGTGGCGCAAAGCAGGGAGCAAGCTTGCACACTGCGAAAGAGTTGGCGCATTTGAAAGCCAGTTTGCGCAAAGTGAACCCAACTGCAATGGGACGGATGCCACCCGACTTCTTGTTCAACGCCACTAGACGCTGGCCAAACAGGACGGAAGTCATATCTAAATGACATTTTCCTTGCAAGAGGAGATTGGTGAGTGCCGTGAGAGACGTCAAGAGATCGGCACCAGACTCTTGACAGCTGACCAAATCCAGCAGATGTTGAGGGTGAAAACCATCTGGTCCACCAGAAGACCCAACTGGAAAGGAGCGAATGGTCTGCAAAACTTTAGTTTCATCCACGGATAATGAAGACTAGCTGACCAATCTGCAGGGGCCTTGGGATGCTTGAGTTGGAGTTTGACCGCTGCACGCACGTTGCCGTCTTTCATCTTGGCAGCGATGGTATCAGACAGGGACGACTTGGAGTGCCTGGTACTGATGGGAACACAGTCATCGAGTGACGCCGGCCACTGCGCAGTGCTTGACTCGGGCAGAGACGTCAGTCGTTTTTTCACTGTCGATGCCACGTTATGACGCTTACCACCTCTCTTGGGATTCGCCAAAACAAGCCTGGTCCAGTTCAGAATTGCCAGCCAGTGATGAACATCACCCGAATTAGAAACAACATTGCCCAGCAGATGTAACAAATGTGAAGCACAAGCAGGTCTGACAGACTTGGGAATGTGTTTGATGATCGGAGGATGAGTTGGCAGCCATGTAGCAGTGGGGTGTGAATTTGGTGACTGAAGAAACCTGTGAGCCTTGAGTAGCAACAAACGCAGTACCGATAGGTTGTGAGTTAGCTGCAGAACTGGAGGTATGAAAAGTAGAACGTGAAGCTGGACAACCAGGGGTCCCAACGCTCAGTGGGGCCTTGTGAGGTCCAGGGCAAGGATTATTCCTAGGTCCATGCTTGTGAACTGTTCCATCTTTATTATGTAGCTGGTGCGTAGCAAAACAGATGCTGCATGTGCCAATTGTGCCATTACTTTTACTGGCATGTTGTGACAATGGCCAAGGCTGAGATATGGACATTGCCGAGAAACCTCTGGAACAGCCGTCTCGACAGTTACTGGCCAGCGGTCATGTGACGTAAACACAAACAAACAGCTAATTGTTCCGAGAAAAAGGTACAAACCGAACTGGGAATGGACCAACAACGAATGGAAAGCAAGACCGACAATGGACCTTCCAATATGAAACGTCTTAGGCAAAAAAGCCAGTAAAAACACGTTCTTGTTCTTATTAATATGTAGCAGATTTTTAATGATTTTGTGGTCTCAGTGATTTTTTGAGCTGAAGCATGCACTCCTCAGTATGAAGTCATTGACGTAAACGGCCAAACTATGACTTGTGCATTTCACAAGGTAGTGTAAGGTGAGGTGGGTTAAACTACAGTCCAATACAGTCTGTGATTACTTACTGTCATGCATAGCGACACCTGGCAGAGAGTTGTTTCAAGGAAGGCAGCAGCGGTTGCTAATATAAAAAAAAATTAGGATTGTATTTGATGAAGTTTATGTATAACAATTTACACTTTATTATCTTCTTATTCTTACTATTACTTGGTTGCATTGCAGATCTTGGCTATCTTTTTGTCTTCTGTCCCACGCAGACTTTTTACTCAAGTATCAAAAGGCATGGTAAGCTAAAAGTAGTGTGAAGGTTTCCGAGGCTGGAGTAACCAATGTGCTAATTTTTTTTGTTTAAAAGGTCAAAGATTAGGGTCGTCAATGTCGGATGGCAAAAACCTGCAGAAAAAGTGATGCATATCTAATGCACATGTTTAGCTGCAGCAGCCCGGTCATTGCTGGATGGTTTTTTCAAACTCGACGACAACTGACGAAAGAGGGGAGCTGTGGACTACAACAACAGCAACTCTCGGTTGGGTTACTATCAAATGGTTTCTGCTTGGATGGGACATGTCAGTGGACAGTTAAAGGGAAACTATCATGAAAATTTCACTTTTTGGAATAAATGACATACGTGAACACATAAACAAGATAAAATTTATGATGAGCCAATCTTGAACAAATTTTGACTGATTGTAGCAAAAAAATGAACTTTAATCATTTTTACAGTTGACACAAAACATACTATATGACACACTTGTGCAGTCGCTTGGTACCGATGACGTCATTGGTACAAAGAGCAGCCAAAAATAACATGGGACGAATAGGATTTTGATCAATTTCGACAAGATTTTGATCGAATACTATGTTGGGGTGCTTTGGAACAGGATTTTCCAATCACCAGAGCACTCTGGGAATCACCCTGCACCGTCTGCCAAAACATAAAAGCTGCAGACTGCGTCGACAAATGAACAAGTGTGAGGATGTCGGCTGCAGTGTGTTGAGTGCAGTGCCGATGACGACCACCTCTGAAACCTTGTAACTGAGTGGTAGGATGCAGAGTTGGATAATGCGCGCCGAACAAACGCCGATAAATCAGCTGATTCCAACATTGTACGTCCGTTTTATGCCAAGACAGTCGGCCGTCTTGTAGATGAATCAATTCTTAGTTGTCTACATTAGAATTGTTATGGCTTGTCAAACATACCATCACAATTTCTTCACTGAAATCTTGCATGCAAACAGTCGATTGCGCTCAACGGCCTCGCACTATAGCTCAGCAGCAAAGATGTGCAGATTTTCAACTTTTGAGTCTGCGCCCGTCCGCAGATTCTGATTTGAGACCCGCATTTGCAGCAGTATGCAAACTTCATGCACAGTCCGTTTGCATCCACAGTGTTTAGTACCATGTGAATTGACAGTTCATCTCAGACCAATAGTCTCCATAGGCCCAGTTACCTAAAGCTGCATAAAATGTTGAAATAAAACTTGATAGAAATGATTCATACGTCAAAAAGTCACGTATTTAATGGCTAAAACAAAATAAAAATTGCCCATAGCTTTCAGAATGCTGAGTAATAAATAGTTATTTATGAAAACCAGCAATTTATCATTTAAGAGAGATTCCGTATTTCATTCATGGATCAGAAATATTCTGCGGATTCCAGTCCGCACGCGGACTCGCATGCAACGCATGCATCATTGATGCCAAACTGTGTCGACTCTTTTGTTCACTTCAGATCCGGTAATTTTGCTCACAAATAAAAGCAATTTACGTGATTTTTATGCACATTATATGTGCGAATTTTGCTACAAATGAAAAAAGACATGCTATTGTTTTAGTTTCTGGGTTTACCTAAATTATGATTTTTCATGATAGTTTCCCTTTAAAACCTCTCGGTATATTACCAACACCAAGGTCAACTTAGCTGTACCGGTTTGTCTGGCTGAGGTTAAGGTGACCCGAGTATGTTCACTTGTGTCCGGTGGCAGATGGTCTGTGATCTCATATGGCAGGTAATGGCTCCTGTCACTTTTGAGATGGGTTTTCTGCTAATAGCTGTATATTTTTAAATTTTTTTAATTGCAATGTGTGTAGGATGATGACAATGACGAAGTGTCAGATGACAACATTCCAATCACGGTACATTCACTCTAGAGTTTAGACTATACAGTTTTTGGCTCGGGTGCTGGTGTCGCAGGGACTTTTCCTACCAAGTTCGGTCTTCCTAGGCCATTTCGTTTTCGCTCTAGGTGGAGGCAGACGACGGACAAACGGACGGACAGACCGACGGAACGGCCGTTGCCATGGCAACGAGGTCACCCAGTGCAAGGCAGCAAGGGATCCTTACGCCACCTGCCAAATATCAAGTTGATCGGACAACAGGCGGCGAAGTTATGGGGATTTTTCGCCAACAACGCAATAAGCCGCCGTGACCTTGACTTCTGACCCCTTGACCTTGAAATTGGTCCACACGGTACTGGTGTCCCAGGGACCCTTCCTACCAAGTTTTCGTTTTCCCTCTAGGTGGAGGCATGGGACAGACAGACAGATGGACAGGATCAACACATGATGGGGCCTCCTTCTAGGAAGGACGGCCCCATAATAAATGATAAAACTGTGTTTCACTGGCAGTTATTAGTTGTCTTTTTGATTGCTGTGTCAAGTAGTTCTGTTTTATATCTCATGAACTCGCGTTGCAATCACCAAATCGTGACACAGCAGCACTCAGACTATATGCAGTAGAAATGTGTCTGAGAGACTTTGAATGTTTGCAGTTTGTTCGGTTCATTCTGAATCACATTGTTTACAATATGATGTTGAAAGCGGTCCATTTCTTATAAGAAGCCATGTTTGAGGTCTAAACTCACCATGTGGGACACACGATAAAATTTTACTTGCTATATTTTTGAAATCAGCCAGGAATGGGCTTTTAGTGGATATGTAATTCTTTTTGGGCAATTAGGCCTCCATAAAGTATACACGCCGTTATAGTTATGCAAAGTTTGGGACGTTTTTTAGCGCCACCCGGTATTTATTAACTCAACTGAACTAGTGCACTCCACACACGTGAGGTGTGGCTCAGAATTTCGTGTGGAACTGTTTGACATATTTTTGACATATTTTCATGTGACCACAAAGAGGCTGACAGCCATATGATGTTGCTGTTATCGAAGGCCACAAGAAGGCGTTTCTGCCGACAGTTGATTCTGACGTCGTCATACTGGCCGTTCATTTTTTTACAGCATTCAGCAGTCCTGAGCTTAGTGAGTTGTGGATTGGCTTTGGAAGTGGTAAGGCGTACAAAGGCATTCCAATTCATGAAGTTGCATTGCAGATGTTACCTGAGAAGTGCATTCCATTCTTTCATGTTTTTACAAACTCTAGCGTGCTGGGCATTGGAAAGAAATCTGCCTGGACGGCTTGGACAAGCGTTTCAGCCGTAACTGAAACAATGATCAGTTTGACAGAGAGTCCATCAAACTGAGACAAGATTCTGTCCACATGCAGCACATTGAGCAACTGACAGTGCTTATGTTCAGCAAGAACTGCTACAGCAATACAGTTAATGAAGCACGACAATTTAGATTCTCCCACAATCTTAGATCACTGGAGAACATCTTGTCTACAAAGGCAGCCTTGTACCAGCACGTCAAGAGAACTGTTTTAATGTCAGCTTTCATTTGGCACTGCATATTATAAGTTCCGCCACCCTCTGGATTGCGACTTTCTCCGAAACACATCTCCACTTCTATCTGGCTTCTTACTCGGGCGACATTGTAAGATTTTTCGTTTCGGCTCACACTCTCTTTCTGCGTAGCATCTCTTACATCTCTTTTCCATAGGCCAAGCTTTGCACCGGCAGCAGAAAGCCTGTTACCCATGTTGGGAAAGGGGCCTTGCCTGTAAAGGGTTTAACGGGCAAGCGCTTTAACTACAAGCAGCTCCTTGGAGATACTCCGGCGGAGATGAGAAGATTACAGCACACGGTTCCGCAATAACCCACCTTAATATAATAGTAATAGTCACTTGTAAGGCACTCAATGTCAGCGCGCTGAATCTGAGTCACCCCTGTATCGCTTCTACTGTGTGTCGTGCAGCTGTGATGAAAAAGAGATGGACACATTAACAATCAACTGATCAAAATGCACAGAACTCATTCATGGATGAAATGTGTTTTGAACTCATCAATACATTATTTTGTTGTCTGCTATTTTCAGCATAGAATATTCAACGCCACAAAATTATTACATTACATGACACTCTCTGTCAAATTAATAATAAAAAGTTAGCAATCTGATACTACTAATCACCGTGTTATGTAACAATTTGGAGCATTTGCGTTTTACACGGTAGTGCGTTGACAAAAGTACATGAGGTGGACAATGAGTGTACCTTACATAATTCTGTCATCTTGGCTATCTGTATGCCAAAAATTATCAAATTTAGTGGAGATTTGATGGTACCATATGATAGGACGCTGGCGACTTCCCATAGGCTGTCAATGGTAACCATGTCTCCATCTGCAGCGGTTTGGCCGCAATTTTCAATAAATGAAGTTTCAAGCTACAAGTGGCTGTGTCTCGGAAACGGTAAGAGATAGGGCCAAGGTTACAGTTAATCACTAATGAGAAGTGGCATACGCCCTTTCAGATGAAACGAGTGTCATCAATCTTGGATGACCTTGAAGGTCACTGGCAACCAGCATGGTTGATCTTCGTGACAGTTGGGCTACTTTTTACGCAAGGGCATTCTGTTGCACGCAACGCATGATGCTGCAGTTACTTTTTTGAGATAGTCATATTGTCAGAGAATGTGTAAACTGTAAAAGGATCTCTTGGGTATAGTTTTGCCAATGACAGTACAATTTTATTGTCATTCAAATTTTACTTACTGTGGCAATACCACACTTTGCATTAATTGCATCACATGGTGAAATAAAAATATCAACATATCAACATACCACACTGTACAACGCACATAATGCTATACGGTATTAAAGCATGATACACAATATATAAGATTAAAATAAGTAAAAAAAGTGTCTGAAATGCCAAATAAAATAGGTTTTTTTAATTTAAGTGTTGAAATTGACCTCAAAAAGCTAAATAGACTTGTAAAGTATATTGCTTACACCCCCAAACATTAAAAAGTAGTATTACACTTGAATACACAATTAGTAGAAGCTGTGATATGGTTGGTTTTGTATCTATCGTGGCCATTTTGAATTTTGCAGCTACCGGCGCCATGGGGCTGCACCAATTTGGTTTTAGAAATCTCGTGACATGAGCTGGCAACATGCCAAATTTTAAAAAGGTGTCACAAAGGGCATGATTCTGGCATTTTCTCTCCACGCTAATATCTGATCTGTTTGTGCTTATTTGTGGTATTTTTGGTTTTGGTTTTTTTTTGCAGCTGACATCTGCAGCAGTAACACCTGTGTCATCGTTGCCCGTATCAGTGCTGACGTCGTTAGCGTCGCCGACGTCATTGCCAGAAGCAACACCCATGCCAACACCTGTATCTAATGCAGCTAGTGTCATCTCAAAACGATCAACAGTGACAACAGCAAGTGATGCAGTTGTCAACAGTGTGCCTAGCAAAGTGCGTTACCTGTTGTTGTTGTTGTTAAGGGTGCACCTAAATTTTGGGATCCGGCCAGGGTCCAGATTTGGCCGGATTCTGCATCCATGGGTCTGGCCAGATCCTATGTGGGATAGGGTCGGATCCAGGTTGAGTCCCAGTGCGGTTGTGTATCCAAATGATTTCATAACATTGACCAGCGAGCATTTCATCAAGTCACATATATTATTAATATGTGATCTCTGTTGCATAATTAATATGTTTCATTACCAATCACCATGAAGAAATTTACATGTATTGCACAAATAATGTTCAACCAATGCCCAACCCAAATGATTTTTGCTGTTTTAGAGGACTGACATTATCACATTGTCCTTACACAGAGCTTGATAATTTGCTGTTTTATTGTTGAATGTGTCTGGCTTATGTAAGAAACATTATAGCAAGTACAGGACTATTACCTTTCAGGCCATTCAAAAAATGTCACGCTTTTTGGACCAAATTTGACCCCCCTTCCTCCTCTGTCACAAACTGTCACACATGGCCACCCCTATGAAAAATATGTCACAGGCCAAAATACCCCCCCTTCCTCGACTGTATGCATCTTACCGAATGTAGCACCGTAATTACCAAGCCAGCCAAAAGTTATTCATTTACCCATAAATAGAATATATGTATAAATGCAGCCATTCATCATCATAATCATTTCAAACATTATTTTACAGTTTACATACAGTAGCTGGCAATGAAAAAAAACAGTGAGTCATCACAGGCACGCGGTAGCGCAGCCCTGTGTTAATGGCGACCGGCTAAGTCAATGGAGAATGGCAAAATTCGACCCCGCGCAGATCCGAAACCCCTCAACCGATCAACACAAAATTTGAAACAGGTGATTACGTCCGCGAAACGACCCCCTGTGCAAAATTTCGTGCAAATCCGTCCATTGGGGGCTTCTCGGCAAATGGGTGAAATATAACGAAAATTTTTCTAGTATATATAATTTTTTGTTGTTGACCGACCTACAGGTCAGACCGCCTGGCAGATTTTCACGCACGATGGCTCAAACAACGCGGTCTCACGCAAGGTTGAAACCTTTTCGGGAACCGAAATTCGAAGTTAATATCTAACCCCTGAAAAAACCCCCCAAACTCAAAAATTGGGCCCAAAAACGGACCGATGACGTCACGTGACCCCAAAAGGTCAAGGTCGTGACCCCAATATCTTGGAAGCCCCATATCTCCGTAACGGTGCAAGATAGATGCATGGTTACAATGGACCACCAATAGGAAACCACGTATGCCGAGTCAAATGATCACGTGACCGATGTAGTGGTAGCTTTTAGTAGTAGTTGTTGTTGTCATTGTTGTTGTCATAGTATCGTGAGGTGATGCTGACCAATGCCCAGTTGGACAATGATAAACAGAAGCTACAGTATGAAGTTGATCTACTCAAAGACCAACTTTCAGACTCGCAGGAGCAGAAAATACAACTTGAACTACATCTCTTCCAAACCACCCGTGTATGTCATTGTACTGCTAGTTGTAGTTGTATTAGTAGTACACATTAGTCATAGGCTGAACGGTAGTTCATGCCTTGGCAACTTCTCTTTCCAGTAGGAAAACTAACACGAAATCTGAGCTATTGCTCATGAAACATGTGAAAGCCTATAGCAGTTCTTCTTTGCAGGTAATCGTGGTCTATCTCTATTCACTTCATTGCAATTCACTCTTATGCAGCTGAAAATCGAAAAAAAACACTAAAAACCTTCTTTTTGGTGTTCAAGGTCATTCAGAATCATCAGTGTTGATACCAGTAAAAAGCACACCACTATGATAAACAGCATGTCTGCCTATCCGCAATCGTTTTCATGCTAGACAAGCCAAGAACGGACAAGAAATATTATTAGATTGTGACCAATCTAATGTACTCCTCACCCGCATTATTCTTTCCTGTATTCCTCTAAGTGCTTTTTCGTTCCTTTCAACTTGTTTTAAAGACCCCGCATCAATTTGAGAACGGACTAATATTATACTGGCGTTGAGGTCGTTATTGGAAATTGTCTCCTCGTTTATCTGGCACCGTTATTAAGATATGGCACCTCAAAGATAATGGGGTCACAACCTTGATTTTTGGGGGTCACGTGATGTCATCGGTCACGTGACCATTCGATTCGCGGTGGTCAACTTCCTGTGGATGGTTCATTGTGATCATGCATCTAACTATGACCGTTATCACAGGCTGAACGGTAGTTCAAGCCCTGTGTTAACGGCAAATACTCTTTCTTATGGGGAATCCAAGAATTCGACCCCCCACAGAATCAAAACCCCTGACCCGATTGAGATAAAATTTGGCACGGTTGATAACGTCGGGGAGGGGACCCATCATGCAAAATTTTATGCAAATTCCTCTAAGGGGGGCTTCTCGGCAAATGGGTGGAATATATGCAAAAAATTTTATTTATATATGCGTTTTTTTCTTCCGCACACCCACAGGTCAGACCCCTTAAAGGATTTTTACGCTTAATACGTCAAACGACGCAATTCTGCACAAGGAAGTGCCTTTATGGGATTAGAAAATTAAAATTTAATATTTAACGTATTTATTCGCAAAAATCACAAAAATTACAATGGCGCCTATGGGGAAAATTAAGCAATTATTTAAACGGTCATAACTTTGGCTGTGTATAAGATAGAGTTGTAATTTTTGGTTCTATGGTATAGTTTTCGGGGATGGCCAATCTAATGGTGTTATTTAATTTTACCCCGGACCCTTCCTGGTTGCCATGGCAACGAAATTTGGGACAAAATGGGCTATAACTCGGCTCGTGTAAGAGATACCTGCGAGATTTTTGCGTCTATAGGGGATTTTCGGGAATGGGCCATCGAATGCTGCCAATCGCATTTTTCCCCGACCGACCCCCGTTGCCATGACAACGAAATTCGGGATAAAATTGGCTATAACTCGGCTTACGTAAGAGATTTTTGCGAGATTTTTGCGCCTATAGGGGGGGGTTTCGGGAATGGGCCATCGAATGCTGCCAATCGCATTTTTCCCCGACCGACCCCGGTTGCCATGGCAACGAAATTTGGGACAAAAATAATTCTAACTCGATCTGTGTAAGAGACATCTGCGAGATTTTTGCATCTAAAGGGGGGTTGGGGCATGGGCCAGCGAATGCTGTTAATCGAATTTTTTCCCGACTGACCCCGGTTGCAATGGGAATGAAATTTGGGACAAAATGGGCTATAACTAAACATATGTACGAGCTATCTCAGAGATAATGTATAATGTATTATGCCAATCCAGTCACTGGCTGCCATACACAGTAAATCGTATTATTATTATTTGACAAGTGGTTTTGAGGGTGGAGCAAATAAATAATTTTAGTAATTTGTAGAATTTTTGCCAAAAATTGGCTAGAACTCCGTCAACTACGAGATGAGCTCAGACTTTAGTTTGACTCAAAGACCTACATGTATACATTAAATTTCTAGTTTCTCTACCGTAGCTCCACTCTGTTATAGAAGACGACCTCTCTATGTTTCTCCTCTAACTCCCAGCATGCTTTGCGCGGATACATTTCTTTCGTAACACCCACTAACACGCTTACTATTTTTTGCACTGCAAGCTACATTACGTGACTGTATAACATTTTAAGCACTTTGCGCTGTATTGATAAAAAATTATTACGCACATTCACTGTGCGTAATCGTTGCCTAGCAACATGCACACGTGGCATTGCGTAAGCCGATGACTAATGCTATCGTGCATTTCACAGTCAGCTGCAACAAAACGAATTTTAATCATATGCTGCAAATAAGGTAAGTGAACAGACGAGAGGACATTCATACAAACTATATATACCTAGATGTACAAATTCAGTTCGTCAAAACTTTTTTATTGAAAGAGTCATTGATGTCTGGAACTGTTTACCACCCACAGTCAGCTTTTCTTCTCTATCCTCATTCAAGAGATCATTGAAAAATACTGATTTTACGCACTATATGAAATGTTCTGTGTAGG
>Ga0209367_1005459_pt1 | contig 17627 bp, 9 predicted proteins | sample WorMetLIZISLAND2_FD_187412 | JGI IMG/M metagenome (GOLD analysis project Ga0209367, IMG submission 187412) | Marine gutless worms symbiont microbial communities from Max Planck institute for Marine Microbiology, Germany - Olavius geniculatus... ... | reverse complement strand
GGAAGAACATATTTCGGCCCCTAGGGGGTGCTGCGCCCCCAAATTTTTACACGCGCTAGAGAATCACCAAGTCTTACTAGCGCACCCCCCCACCGGGGATGGGGGCTCTTCTTACAACTTTTTTCAAAGGGGGTCAAAAATTGGCTTGAAATGCAATAAAGGAGCGCTTATAACTTCGGAGTTAGGGGGTGTAGCCCAACGAAACTTTGGCACTTGACGTGGCTCTAGGTTGGGGTGTTAACGCAAGTACGAAGTTTGGGGGCACCGCCCCCCTTAAAATTTGGGAGGGTAAAAAATGTCCAAAATTTAGTACGTTTTACGACAACTTTCGAGTTTGACCACAAATATCTCTGGAATCGATTAAGATAGCGACAAAATTTAAACGGCGTTGATGAGAAGTATCTTTTCGGCGTTGAACAAAAAAAAATTTGTGAAATTCGGTCCACTACGAACAAAGTTATAAGCGCTCACGTTGACCTACCCTAAGTCGACAATGCGCGTTCGGCGTATGCCAATGCATTTGAGTTCGGGCCATGTGACTTTGATGCCGGGAAAATTTTACCCCCCCCCCTCTAATTTACCCAATTTGTCATAGTTTTATGAATCACATTACAGAAAACATGGTTTTTGCTAATGCAAAGTAGACAGCAAACTTAATCTTGGTAGAATTTGTGCACTTTTAGAACTGTGCTAATTGTTTGTGCTGGTTTGCTTTGTATCACGTGTGAAGTCGCCAAGATGGAGTTATGTGCTCTGTGCTGCTGGACTGATTATTTATCAAACGTTGGATGCAATCGATGGGAAGCAAGCGAGACGTATTCGTTGCAGTTCACCACTTGGTGAACTCTTTGATCATGGTTGTGATGCTCTCTCAATAGGTGTGTGACTGTTGTTTGTTGTTAACATTTTCTCTGTTTTGATCTTCTTATGCATTTCTAATAAGTTTGAACAACGCATGACCATAAATTGTTTAAAATGTATATTGCTGCCAAACTGGAACCAGAATTGTAATTTTTATTAGTCCTGTATATTGAGAGTAGGCTGCGTTAATGAAAGCCTGTGTTTACTTAAGCAGTGTATGGACTATGGACGTACAACGTAGTTGAAAATACACTGCACAGTATGCATGCATTATGCACGTATCTCTCGGTATACAGATGGTCATATGTGTATACATTTGTATAGGTGCATATCCATCTATTAATTATTGGCAACACTGCAGTTGTCTGCCTCCATTGTTTGCAGTGATCATATGCAGACGACTGCATAGGCACGCTTATTCACAGTTATGTGCATTGCACAGACAACTGTTTGATTTGTGCGTATGGACCTATGTGCACGTATATATGCGTGCATGTGTTTTTGCAGTGTTTGTTGTAATCGGCACATGCATAGTGCTGCAGCTCGGCTACAGTCCACGCCTGATGGTGTTTGAGTGTCTTGCCACGATGTTCTTGTTCTACGCGGCACACTGGCAGGCGTACTGCTCGGGCTTGCTCAAGTTTGGTCTGTGAGTATCAGTCAGCTTCTCTCTCTTGACATTTACAAATATTCATGAGAGATACTCGTCTCAGTGACTGCTATGGCAGTGTTTGTGAAATGCTAATAGTTTAATTAGACAACAGAACATTTCTGTTTTCCCCTGTGTTTTTAACAGCTTAAGCCAACCAGCCAAACTATTTCTAAATTGTTGCAGCATGATATGTATGCAGCTGTTCAATAGGCTGCATTATGTGCCTTGCTCACCCATCTGTTCATTGAGCCATCTGTCTTGTATAGACTCCTAACTTGAAAAAAGAAAAGGCAGAAGAAAGTCAAAATTGTGCATTTCCCAGGAGCAACAGCTTGTCACTTTTTAATTGTAAATGACATAGGTCAAGGTCAGGTCAGTATTGTGATAAGTCTCAAGAAACTGATGCTCGTATGGTGTCGGTGTGTACATATGACTGGTAGTGGTGGAGTTGTTAGGGCTAGTTTACTATTGACACTTAAGACCTATGGCAACTGGATGAATAGCCACATGTACAGGGTGGGCTAAAAAACCGGACCTGTTTGAACGTTGATAACTCAGCGATGGTTACCCGTAGAAAGGTGTGATATGTCAAAAGTTTTAGAATGTTGTGGACAAAGAGGGCCGAACTTGCATAGCAAATCGTTTAAATATTCTTTGCCTAGTTTGCATAAATCTTTATTACCCCTGAAATTAGGCATTTGCCTCACTCCCATGTGCCCAAGTTCATTGAATTCAAAAACTCACTGCCAAAAAGTCCAGATTTAAATTCTGTGAATTATTCAGTGTGGGGGCATTGCAACAGATAGCGTGATCACAAAATTTCCATAACTGACTAGCTAAAATGTGTACTAATCGAATGCTGGGCTCAGCTGATCCTGAACACATTGACTCCAGTGATCAATCAGCTGCCTAAAAGGACTGATGATGGTAATTGTGAATGCTAAAGCTGGGCAACTGCCTATGTCGAATTTCATCTAAACCTAACGTATGTGTTAATGATTGTTGAATTTTCACTGTACGCTGAATAAAAATCATGATAAATTCATGTGTTGCTGCCAATTTAGCATGATTTTGGGGGTAAGGCAGGTTTGTGTAAATCAGGCAAAGAATATTTAAATGCTGAGACATGCAAGTTGTACATTTCTTCTGTACACAATTTCAAAACTTTTGGCATATTAGGTGCTTTTCCATCAATAAACATTGCTAAGTTATAAAAGCTCAAATATTCATGTTAAATCCATGTGTTACAATCAAATTTGGCAGAATATCGGGGGTGACAAATATTTATGCAAATTAAACAAAGAATATTTAAATGTTTCGCTCTGCAAATTTGTCGTTTATTCTTTACAGCATTCTGAAACTTTTGACGTATCACACGACTTTCTACTACTAACCACCACTGAGTTATCAACGCTCAAACTGGTCAATTTTTTGACCCACCCTGTACATTAGCAATATGTGCTAACATCTTGGATTGTTTACAGTGTGAATGCCCAACCATCAGTGACACTGCAGAAATCAAAACAAAAATCAGTCAGTTGTGTAAAATACCAAAGTTCTTTGAAACACAAAATTGTGTAAGTTCTATATTTAGTTTTTGACTACAATTTTTACGAGTAACTGCTGTTTGCAAATTTGCAAATACTAGACAAGAAAGTGTGAATTGTTTTGTGTAATTAATGAAATTAATGAAATCGAGCTTTTAGCTTACTTTTATTGGTGATTAAGTTAATAGTTAAAGTACTAGTATGGAGTGTAACTTTTTATGGCTCAAAAACGTGGACACTTAGAAAAGAAGACATCAAACGTATACAAGCTTTTGAGATGTGGCTCTGGTGCAAGATGGAAAAGATCAGCAGAACAACACGTCATGCACACGTGTCATATGAAGAAGTTTTGAGTCTGGTGACTACATCATCAAGCAGTGCCAAGCAAACTGGATAGGGCATGTCTTAAGACATGACTGTCTTCTGAAGACTGTATTAGAGGGGAAGATGGAAGAGAGAGCCAAGAGGAAAACTAAGAAGGATGATGCTGGACCTACTTATTTAGCAAGAGGACAAGATCAGTTACAAGGAGCTAAAGAGAGCGGCAAGGAGCCAGTTCAGATGGTGTCATTGTTAGTGGAATCTGCCTTAGGGCAGAGCATGCTAGTAAAAGTTAATAGTAAGTAGTGCGACAAATTAGCATGCATTAATATTTTGCTTGACATTGTCTGGTGTTTGCAGTATTGATGTAACCGAAGGTCAAATTGGCATCACCTTTCTGTACCTTGTGTGTGCGTTATTTGGCTCATCCTTTTGGTCATATGAGGTATGCACACCACTTTCAGATTTTTATTTATGCTTAAATTATCACTAACTCTGTAATTTTTAAAAGCATGCTGTTTGCTGCTTCTCCAATTAATTCAAACCCATGTGTTAGCTTGGACATTGCAAACTAGTTGTTTATTTCTTGGGTCGATTAAATGCTTTGAATAGGATGTGATACAGTGATTAGCCTCGGCCATTACAGTGAAAGGTGGTCATCATTAACAATGTGTTTAAGCGTTCAACATGACCACATTTCACTGCAGTGTTTGAGGTCAATCATTTCTGCCAATTACGCAATCAATGCAAAGCATTTATGTTATGCTTTATATGCCGCATAGTCTCATCTAACATGTTTAGTACAGGGTGCAGCAAAAAAAGTAGACCCCTAAAGTTTTTCGCTGTTTTCTCAGCAACCTTTTGGGATTTTAATATGAAACTTTACGGTTTTATTTAAAGACACCTTCTACATCTACTTGCCAAGTAAAATGTGATTATGTTGAAAAACGACGAAGTTATGGACTTTTTAACGTGACCGCCTACCGATTTTCCAGCATTAAAAAATGTTCAAGCTAAAAATGCTATTTAATTTTCAAAAACTGGTTACATGTTACTGCCGATCATGTCACAGTGACGTTTTGATAAACAGTAATCCAACTTGTTTATAAATTATCACTAAATTATCGTTGCTTCAAAGCAATCGCCGGCTGCCCACCAGATTCATCATCCAGCAGGATGGCACGTCAGCACACACAACGCGCAACGCAGCACAGCACATGGAACTGGCTGCAGGCCAGCTGTCCAGATATCATCACAAAAGACCAATGGCCTCCAAATTCGCCAAATATAAACCCAATGGACTATTATGTATGGGGTGCAATGTTGGAGACTTACCGCAAGCTTAAAACAAAGCTGAAAACATGCGCCGAACTCAAGGAAGCATTTCAGGTTATCTGGGACAACCTGCCACAGGGACCGATCGACTAGGCTGTAAAAGATTTCTCAAATAAGGCGACTGGAGGCTGATGTTGTTGCTTGGAGCTGGCAGTAAATACTTCCAACATTCGCAGTGACAATGGAATTCTGGCATCTGATCATTATTCAGGCTAACTGTGTTGTTTCAATGATGTTATTAAATTGGTGTTGTAGCTGGAACATTTTTGAATGCTGAAAAATCGGTAGGTGGTCATGTTAAAAAGTCCATAACTTCCTCGTTTTTCAACAGAATCACATTTTACTTGACAGTTAGATGTAGAAGGTTTTTGTAAATAAATCTGTAAAATTTCATATAAAAATTCCGAACAGTAGCTGAGATAACTGCGAAAAACTTTAGAGGTCCGCTTTTTTTGCTGCACCCTGTAGGTGACATTATGTCACGTAATGTGCAAAATATGTCACCTATTCATGTCATTCTGAGTACCACTGAATGATGTCATAACATGATAACTACACCGTGTCCGGAAAAAAAGAGCCTACAGTTTTTTCAACATGTCTTTGTCGAACCTTAACATATTTTCCTTAACATTTTGTTTGTTCTGATTTCCCCAGGTAGTGCAGAAACAGACATTAGGTGAAATGGGAAAATGAAAGGTCATTTGCTGGACAGTTGTCAGAAATATTCATACCAAAAAGTTATTAAAATCTGATAATCCTTCTTATGTTAAAAGGCCATAGTTGGCTATGGTGCACTACAGCATGTATACATTACATGTACTGTTTTTGACTGTCTTTGACAGGTCTCACTGCTTGTAATCAAAAGCTTTGCTATGTCAGGCACATTTTGAACTTTTACCTGTCACACTGATTGACATTGTGTCACATAGTGGAAAATTCTTTAGATGCTTTTACACTGCATGTAAGCATAAATTGCCAGTCGGTCTGTAGTTGGTAAATACATGCTTTTGTGTGTACAGTTTCCGGTGATTGCTGTGCAACTGAAGATTTTTCCATTGCTATTCACTGTCATTGGCGCATCACTTGCATGCTACAGTAACTTTTACACCATTTTCATGCAAGGAGGCGTCGGCAAGAATGGCTCAACGGTTGCTGTGAGTAATGTTACCCGTGGCATCATGTCAGGTGTTACGGTGGGCAGGGTCAAAGGACAATTCCTCCTAGATTTCAGTCTTTAAAACAATTTTGTTGTTGCCAGTTTTTTTTAAAATACAAAATGTGTGCAAATTTATGAGCAAAATTGAAATTATGAGCACCCAGAATCTCCTGTGTTGGAAATCTACAGCTGCCTGTCAGAAAATTCCCCCCAAACCAAACCATTTTCCACCCACAAAACCGCTGGACTGCAGCACTTTTGAAAAGTTTACTATTTTGCTATCTGTCTCACTGTAGCTCAACAGCATTGATTTTACATACTAATATTGTTTTTGTAGTAAGTTACAATTGTGATTGTTGTCATGTTGTGGCATGGAATTACGACTTGTGTGCTGATGTGCCAAATGTGAGATACCCCTACTCTCTCACTCACCTCTATTCTGGAGTAACTCTGAAAAAAATGGTCAGTTAAACAAAAATTGATTTCTAGGATGGTAGTTTCAGTAGTAGTGTAATAACATAGTCTCTGTATTGATTGGCCCATTATGATCGACTGATACAACAGTCCTTCATTGTGGGAATGCTGTGTGACAACAGCTGACGTGTGTGTTGTGCATTTGGTGATTGGTGTTGACCAGGGTACAAGCGTGTTGTCACCCCTGGGTCCAATCGGTCTGTTGCTTGGGCTTGCCGTCATAATCTGGATGAAATCTCCAACAGACGTCTTTCAGAATAACATTGTGCTGTATATTGTGAGCTTTGGCATGGCATCGTGCAAGATTAGCAACAAACTGGTTGTAAGTTTCGGAGTTTCTCATATTTTGTCTGATGTGTGACCGAGGGTGTAGTGGGGGAAGGCACAGAGGCAGGGGATACCATGCTCATTTTTTGCCATGCAGTGACACATCCCCCCCAATGTTTTACTGAAATTTACGTACAAAGAAGGCTGATAGTTTTGTTTCCTCACTTACTGAAAGATTTTGCCTTATACCACTGAGTTTCAGGTGCTTCCCACTTTTAGAACTACTCTCCTGTGTGTGATGTATGTACAGGGTGGGCCAAAAAACATGGCACTTTACTTTTGTTCGTATCTTTGCTAATTATTGAGTGTGCCAGTGAAAGAATTTTGAAAATTAGTCAATAATTGAGGAAGATATTAACAAAAGTAAAGTGCCACGTTTTTATGGCCCACGGTGTAGAAGCATTTTAATTTCATGGAGAAATGGACTGAACTCTGCTGTTGGAAAAAGATGGAACACAAATCACTTGTGTGTAAACACATGTAGCTGCTTTAAGTGGTGTTATTTTCTTAGATGACAATGAGAACCAAAAAATGATCAAGTATTCACACTGAACAGGAGTAAGAGCGTAGATAAAATGACTGCATTGCATTCAAAATTCAAAATGTCTCACAGTACTATGCAGTCTTTCAGTGGCAATATGCCTTCAGTTGGCATCTCAAGTGATTGTGGCTGAGTACTGAGTAGGCCTAATTGCTGTATGTGAGATGGTGATAAATGAATGTTATTGTGCTGATTTAACTGAAACAGAAATTAAGCCAACGAGTATATGAAAATGGCATGTCTGGATATACTGTGGCTGAACTGTGTTTTCAAGTGTTCTGTGTAAGCAGTGAAATAAATTGCCTTCTTTCCTAAAAGGTAAGTTAGGATCTTGGTAAAAGTGAGTAAAACTGAAATGATTACTTGCAAACGGAATAAGGATGAGAATAAAAAGAGTTCTTAGCCTGAAGTAAACTGGTCAGTACTCGATAGTTCTGAACACTGTACATTGTCACATTGTCTGCATCTGTGTATGGTTGTTGTGACAGATTGCTCATATGTCAAGAACAGAGATGGGAATGCTGGACACGACACTGATTGGTCCTGGTCTTCTCTTTCTTAACCAGTATTTTGACACGTTTATCAACGAACTTGTGGTCCTTTGGATTTGCTTTGTAAGTTTGTCATATTTTACCATTGCTTGTGTGCATTCATGTTCTGCAGTGGTTGTTGTCAGCGTTCTTTTTTCGTGTTGCTGTAGTGTGTTTTTCTGTATATACTTACTTACTTACTTAGGTGGCTTATTTACTTGCATTTGTGTGATATATTTGCAGCAAATATAGCAGTAATTGGTCAACTATTTATTCAGTTACTCAGAGTTACTTTAACAGGTTATCAGTAAGAAAGCAGGTTTATGTGATAACAAGCGGACAGGTTGCTAAGCTCCCTGTCCGCTTGATCTTTGCCATAGTATCAGCCTCAATTTTCAACCCTTCAGGGCTCAACTCGATCCATGTTCCTTGGCAGCTTTATGGGCGCTCTAGCAGTGTTCTCAATAGCGGACGTCTGAACGTAAATACGCCCAAAAATTTAAGCCTGTACCCCCAAATTTTAAGACCTTGATGTCATGACGTCCAAATCAAACTCCCTTTTATTGTGTCTATTTTTACTCCTCACACGCTACGTTCCTAACGTAGCAAAGAGGAGTATATGAGATCAGTGTAATATTGAGGACTGACTGACCGACCGACGACCGACCTCTGTTCCTGGAAGAGCCTTCCTGGAAGAACTTCAAACAGCCATATCTACATAAAGGTGCTAGATAATTGCATGGTCACAATGGACCACCCATAGGAAGTTGACCCTCAAGAGTCGAATGGTCACGTGACCGAAGACGTCACGTGACCCCAAAAGGTCAAGGTCGTGACCCCCTTATCTTTGAGGCACCATATCTCCATAACGGTGCCAGATACACGCATGCGTTGAGGTATAACAAGACAAATGGCAACTAGCATCATCAACCATTATTGTAAATTTTTTCCTCTCACTTCCTAAAATCAAGCAATATTTTATGAACTTCGGAGAGACAATTTCCAGTAACGACCTCGATGCCTGCGGGTCTCAATTAGACGCTGGGTCTCTAATACAAGCCGAAAGGAATAAAAAAGCTCTTAAAAGAATACAAAAGAAAATGATGCATGCGATGAGCACATTAGATTGGTCACAATCTAGTAATATTTCTTGTTTAATAATATACTGCGAGTTGACGTCAGAATCTGCATTTGAATGTTTCTTTAATCCAGTAACATCATCTAACTGTCATGTTTCTACATACTTTGTCTCATGAAGGTGTATTGTTTAGCATTATGTTAATTTATATGACGTCATTTTGCGCATCTTGTCATGACAAAAGGTGGCCGTGATGCATCACCATGGTGACAACGTCTATATGACGTCACAGCCCTGCTGCGGCGCAAGAGGTGTGGCTGCAAAATTTTAGAAAAAGTGAAATTTTCGGAAAGGTACGACACCTCAGCAACATCTCGCCTAGCCCATGTTCAGGCCACACACGACATGGGTCTGCGTGTAAAATTTTGCCGACGTACGTCGTGTCGTTACAAAGTTATTGGCTGTGGTTCAAATATAGTATAGATGTCATCACGGTAAAAATGATTTTCTGAAAAGATAAGTTTTGGGATGTTGTCCTAAGGTTGAGTCAGATTCATGACCAGAAGTGCTTTATAATCTTGGAAGTGGCAGCTGATTGGTATGAGCTAGCAATACCAAAGCACCACAACACACTATGCGGCCATCCAATGCCTGCGCCAGTGCACATTTGGACCAATGATGCAGCACGCAGACATACCACCAACCTGATCAACCACACTAAGCTTTTGCTCTGTAGAGTGTCAGCTACTACTTATTTCCCATCCCAGTATCTCACTATGCACAGGAGGCTGACTCAACCTGAGCGCACAGTGGGTTAACAAAATTTGGTCAACATCACTTGCAAGTGACACTTGGTGAGGTTTGAACTGCAATTTGGTGGTTCGATGCTCTTATCGACTATGTTACTTGCACACACGGCTTGCCATTTGAAAATGAGAGGCGATTGAAAAATTGATTGCACCACACAGCACAGGCGATCGATAGATGATCAATTATGATGGGGACATACAGTATTACTGCAGAGTGTAGTTGGGTCCCTCCCTTTCAGCGCCAGGAAGCAATTGCTTTCAAGTTGCACCGATTTCTCTTTTCCTTTCCTTCTTCTTTTTTTCCTCCTTTCTCTCAAATTTTTTCTTTTCCAAAGGATTTCACTAGTAGGCCTAGTCTATGGAGTCCGGGGTGGAGCCTTGGCTGCTAATGCATTTTTTACGAATTGTGTGCTCCCAAAAAGCATTTCGTTTATGTGCATTGAAAAAATTCCCTCAGTTTAATCTCCAACTTTTTTACATAACGTCCTGTTTCCGTCTGTCAGTAGACGAGTGGGTGCCCCTGGCTAAGACTAAGACCAACCAAGGTCACTTTACACATTCATTGAGTGCTTATTCAGATCTACAAGTGCAAAAGAACTGACAAAGACATAACAGAACAACAATGCTACAAATGAAATTTTAAAACTGTATGAGCGAAAAAATGTAGAAAACGAGTATCTTTCTTTAAAGTTTTGATATAATTCAAGCCTGCTGAAGTTTGCTTCTCAATAATACCAAACAACGGCAGAATGAAAAATGACGGCAAATTTGCATCAATCAACCAAAAATCGCTGAGCGTGGCTAGCGAGTAGGCGATTGAAAAATCAATCGCTTGGCAGGCATTTAGGTGGCCGATTTAGGCGTGCGATCATCTCGCCTTAAATGGCAAGCCCTGCTTGCAGCTACAGAGGAAAATGGGTGCAATCAACTTGCCCAGAGTTGTTGCTTTTCAACAACTCAACCGCGAATCAAAGCTATGACTGATTGATCACAAGTTTGATGCTGTAATCATTATGCCTCCAAGCCAACAGTAACATTGTAGAGTTCTGGTTTGTTATCAGTGCATTCTCATTGCACACATAGTGTCAGATGTACACCTCTTACAATTATATTTTACAACATAGAGTTGTGACACAGTTGATTTTTAACATCACGTTGTTGCAAATTTTTCACATACCGAGTAGTGTGTCAGGGAAAACATTTGTTTGAAATCGCTTAATATTCAGCAATGATATGGCGCATTTATGTAGCTTATGGCGTATTTGCACAGATATTCTGCACTGCGGATTTGATGAACTTTTCCGTGAAAGTCTGTCGTCAGATGTGCGATTACTTGAACATATACTGCTTCAAAGTGGCACCACCGCCGCCGGTGTCAAGCCAGACAGTCGGAGGGGTGACTGCCGGGGGTCGGTCAGTGCCGCCGTGCAATGGTTCCATAGCTCGGAGTGCAGTGGACGCTCTGCTTCATCGCGACCGTGTGACAGCAGCGGCGTCGGCGACCGATAGCAGTCACAGTCGCAGTAGCAGCGCCAGCAGCTCATGTGATGCCACCGTGGCGACCGATTCTCACCATGTGACTACACGTTCTCAAGTGGCACAGACACGAGCTCTGAGACAGACTCACCCACAGTAGTGCCGTCGATTGAGCATTCATGACTTACTATTTTAGAATTTGTAAAATTTATATTTTCAAACTGTAGTTCGTTGTTGCCCTTAATGGCATGGGATGTCAACAAAATTGACCTTTATAAATACGGGTGTATGACCACTCGTGTGGAAAACCTGGGTACATCAGAAAGTCTTGAGTCTGATACTCCACACAGTAGACTGCTTGCACATCAGTGTAGCGAGATGTCGGCCACAACCTCAGTTTCGTGGGTCAGAAAGGATAGGTGGCAGGGAGTTGCATTTTCCCAACAGACAGCTGCTGTAGAGTAATATCATTGTTCGGTATGTGACCTCGCTAAAATTTTCGTTCCTGTGCCACTGAATGGCATCTGTATTATCTTTTAGTTTCAGTGTGTGCATCATATTGTATTCCATCTGTTGTGTTGTCAGTTGCCATCCCTGATGTGATGATGCTGCAAGCTTGTATCTGCAGATTTTGTTGTCTAAGAGTTCTTAGCCAATCACGTTGCTGTTTTCTGCCACTTTGTGCGTGCAGTCTTGGCCTTCTTATTAGATCTCACCTCACTCGGCTTCACAACTTGTGCAGTGATGCACAATACATCCACCGTAATTACGTGCTAGCATAATTATTAGGTGTTACATTGTTATTCCCTCTGAAGAAGGAGGATGATATGTTTTTATGTCAGTCTGTTTATCTATTTATCTGTCATGCTATATTACTCAAAAAGTTATGAACAGGTTTTGAGGTAAGGGAAGGGGTCATAATTAGATTTTGGTGTCTGTCCAGATTACGATCCAGGTGAAGGTTAATAACAGATATGCCAAAATCACGAAGCACGTGGCGAATGTGACAAGACAAATATTGCACCAGAATATAAAATAGCAAGGAGAAACAAGTTGAATTGTAAAGTGTATCACCAGCACAAATGGAGAACTGTATTAAAAGTTGGTTTATGGAGTTAGCTGACTGTCTGAACCTGGAGAAGTGTGACTGTGTATTTTTGATCTACATGTATGGAAAACGAATTGCAAAGAAAAGAATTACTGTGCAACAGGATTATACACTATGTGCAAAATAGTACTTCTGTAAGATTGCAGGAGAATTTAATTTTTAGTTGATATTACTTCGCTTAGTTCGTAATAATTGTCTGCTATTTGTGTTAATATTTTCGTGAAAATGCTGCTATAGTGAAACATACTGTGTGTGTGCGTGCTTGATGTCTAGTCTTTGTTGTTTTATTGTTGTTATTATACTGTTAATAATTATTAGCTAATTATGGCACCGTTTTATGTTGACTTGTGATTACGTTGAACAAAGCAAGGCAGATCTGATACAGAATAGTGCACTGTTGTCCACAAGAATTTGCTAGACATTCAGTTATAAACTTTGCGTATTTGGTGATGAGCTTAAACTATTGGTTGCCAGTTTTTTAAAAAGTTCTGTTGTATTTCTGTTCTGCTAATGTATTGCTAAGTTTTATTGAACGTGTTTGCAATAGACAGTGTTTTTAGTTAATGTGTGTGATATTATGACTTGCTTTCACTCTGCTGTAAAATGGCACCGAATTCTGATGCATTTTGCAGAATATCAAATAATTGGTGCTGGACTAATACAGACATAAAAGGGCTCTAAACCAGTGGTTGAACCAAAAGGGTCAGGGACTGCATCCCCTCTCCACTCTGGTTTAGGCTCGTGCACCGTAGGGTTGAAATTCGAGGTAATATCGGAGAGTGAGTGTGGAATGGTGCTTTCCCACTGGCTAGGAGGTCTGGCGAAGTGCTGTCAGTGAAATTCAGGCTCGAGGTCTGACTGCAGTTGCATTTTGGATGCATTAATAGGATCCCAGAAAATGCATCTGGTGGCTGCACATGCGTGGTTTTCAAGCTGCTGAAAAACGTGGCTATTCATCTTGGGTGAATTTGCACCCAGTGTATTACCTACTTACGCCACTGTTTGGCCCCTTGTTATGATATGAGCCCCACCTGACCTAAACTGTGCCATACTTGCTATTTGATTTTGCATAAGCTAATGTGTTTTTTTGTTGTGTCACACACAATTGATGAGGTAATTCTTCATACTCAGAATGATGCAGTTTTGTTTTATTGCTTTTGTTGCCTGTAATTGAAGAAAATGGAAAATATCGTAATATTGCGTGAAGCTCAATACATTCATTGTATAGCACATTGCCAGTTTGCCATCACTAACTAGGATTATTATTTCGCTGGATAAAACCCTTTTCCTTTCTCTTCTTTCATGTCAAATACCATTTTAACAACTGCTGTAAACGGAGATAGTTTGTAACAGCCAATTAAGTCGAATGATGTGTATTTGTATTTTCTCACCATGGCCGCCACAGTCTCTGACCGTCTGACGTATAGCATTGCTTAACTTGAATCAGACAAAGTTGTACCTGCAGAGATAAGTTTAACGTGAAGTAAAGAGTTACGATGGTCAGAACTGCAACTTTGATGGCTACACTAATATTTTTTTACTGTAGCATTGTGCACTTAATTTTTACACGTGTTTGACATGTTATGATACTATTATTGGCATGTCAAACCAAGCGATAAAATAACGTGCTTTCCTCATTGACAGAGTGTTTTAGAATAACTTTTTTCCAACTATGAATTGCTCATTTATTTTTTGCATTCATATGCGGTCGTCCGTCCTAATAGGCTGCATTACATGTCTTGGCCATTTGTATGTTTATCTGCCTGCTTTATTCTGTGGCTCCCGACTCGAAAACGAAAAAATGTTGCAAAGCCAAAGTTGGCATGAAGGTTCCCATGGTACGAGTAACTGATGTGCCAGTTTGCACTTCATGAAGTTTTGGTCATGGCCTCAGACGTCAAAAACTCCATTAAATGGCGCATATCTCCAGTAAAAGTTTACTTATGGCTGACACAATCGGGATGGCTCACGGAGACAAGTGGACGTACAATTGAAATTCAAAATAACTCAAGTCCTGTGTGTGCCTGGCTAAAAGGTGGATGGCCGCATTTTGTGTCAGCATATGGATGACAGCTTTGCGTTTCATGTTTTATCAGCCTGCCATTGCACAGAGTTGATAGTTCCACTATATGGCAACCATGAGCATTTACAGCCTAAAAACCTTGAAGCCTAAGAAAGTACGGGGAGATTTTTAGCCCCTTCAGGGGATAATTGGTATGAATAATTTTGTACTTAAATTATATAAACTGTCTCTACCTCGCATTCAAATAATTTTTTTTGGCCAATGTCTCACTGTAGGGGCGAAGAGGATAGAGGGGAGGGGGGAGATATTGGGCAACTTGCTTCAGGAGTTTGGATAGATCCCCTGACTGACGGCAACCAGTGAATGTCTTCTGGTTCAGCTTATGTATCTGAGGCTTGTCATTAGCGGATTGTACATATCATCGATTCATATTCTGCTGTCTATTTCATTCTCTGTATAAACATTGAAAGTTGTTTATTATAATTTCTGTGCTCGTTGTTTCGTTGTCTTTGAGACTTTGTCTTACAGGACGAGAAATGACCGAGCGGTGAAGGCAAAGTTTCATAGTCAGGCGCCGACTGCAAACTTCGTTATGGGCCTTGCTTACTGTCAGCGCCAGACCCTCAGCAAGTAGGCCGCATTCATGTCGGCATTAGGAACCAACATCTTTGACTGTTTGAAATTTTTGTAAAAAGTTAACAGTTTAAAACTTTGTGCCGTGTAAGGGCGATTGGCCTGTACGTGTACGTGTTGTTAAATTACCGGTAACAAACGTCGCTGGTAGCTTACCGGTGATTAACATGTATCTTATGTGTAAATTACCGGTAAGTTACCGGTAGCTTATCGTTAGCGAAAAATATATTTTTATTTTACTGGCAACTTGCCGGTAACGTACCGGTAATTAAAAATTACCAGTAAGTTACCCACGACTCACAACACTAAGATGTATTACGAAACCAAAGCAGCAACAAGCAGAAAAGCAATATTCCTTCTGCAGCACATTACCATAACGACACTGTGCTGTTGCGTAGCAGTATTACAGATCACCTCCTGAACAAAAACTGAAGTTATTTGTTCTTTAATTTCCCTTCAAAGTTTTGCCGACGTGGCGAGCCAATAATCAGTCAACATTGCATTCTGATCAATCTAGTCAACTACAAACAACTGAAGGTCAGCGGTTAGTAAAATGTTAACCATGTAGCTAGTTAGCTATCGATTCTACACTATCACCGGGGTGGGTGTGGCGTGGGACTGGTCGTCTGGTATCAATTATTGGTCAACGATATCTGACATCTAGAAATCTACAGTACGCTTTTGACCATGTGGTATACACAACAACTCTTGCGTACTGTTATTATAATAAGTTATTAGTAAAAGTTCACCTAATATTGTTACGCAAACGTTCTGCTGTTATTCACTACATTTTACAAAAGCGAAATAGAACGTTTGAAAGCACTGCATTAGATCGATCAGCTGCAGCTAGAGCTACGAAGTTCTGTTGATGACTTCATATAGATAGATGTCTGTACGACAAGCGCTCTTATCAGTAGGCATTGAGAAGAGATGAATGCACCAAGCTGACGCCCTGTTCTCTAAGCGGTAGCTGAGCTTTTTGTTGGCAGATATTGTGATGCATGATCTGACAAGCAGCACGCTGGTCTTATGCCTACAACAACCCGCTGACAAAAATATAACAAACGTATTGAGCTTTTTGAAACAAACGACTTATGTAGGCCTACTGAAAAGAGTAAAAGACTAGCCTGCTTTGAAATTATAGATTCATTGCTACACTGAATTAGGTGGCCAGACTCAATTTTACAATGAAGCAAAAAATTGTCTTGAAATTAATCAACGAAGCTTTTACTCATGCCAAGTACTCATTCGTATTTTATTAACTTACTTCAAGTTTTTGGAGAAATATTATAACCGAAATAGGCTACTGTGAAAAATTTGTTACGGACTTTGTCTGCTAGAATGCATGGTTTTTTGGCGAATGTCTGCTATGTTTTTGGGGATGCACGGTCTACAGTAGCATCGTCATTCGGCAGACTGGTTTCGGTCAATGGCAATGTTGATTCTGAGAAGCATACAGAAATTTTGGATGCTAAGTTGTAGCCGGTCGTTATCAAACGTTTCGTGGGGAATCCTTTTATATCCCAAATTCTCAAAACCGGCAAAATGCAAAAAAGACTATCTAGTATGACATCGCCTCTAATTCTGCGTCGTATAAAATTGGTACGGCGACACTTACCGCGCGACAGTTAATCGGGCGTATGAGTGAAATGACACAAACAGTGATAGTGGGGCTTCTCTGCAAAAGGATACTGCAAATTGTCATGCTTTTATCACAATTGGCACAAATGAAGAGCACACCATGCTGACCAATCTAAGACCTGGGGACATCTCGGGGGTCGCTGCTTTCTGTTTAAATTTTAATAAAATAAAATTACATTTTAATAAAATTTAATACTGCCACTGACCAAGCAATTTCATCAACAGTATGCTCGACATTTAGGCCAAAGTTGGTTTTTCTTTGCATTTTCAGTTAGCTTGCACAAAATGGTTTTGAAAAATGATGAGATGCAAATTTTTCCGGCCCTTGGTGACATTCTGTTGCTATGGAAACCAAAAGCCCTTAGCAACAGCCCTAGTGTGCCTGTAACAAAGATGATAAGTGTATAAATGTGGCAAATATCATGGCCATAATGATGTATTCGTACGTAATTAAGTACAATGAATCCAACGGTGCATGTCTCACATAGCAACTGTTGCTATGGAAAAAGATTTTGCATAGCAACAGCCTAGTCAGCAGAGATATCAACAAGAAACCTTAGCCAAACCTTAGTTACCATATAAAGCAAGACCAGTGGTTATAGTTCTGCATAGCAACGGTTGCTATGGACACTGTGGTAACGTAGTAACGAATTTGTTATGACATAATGTCACCCATAACTAACGTTGCTGAGCTAAAGTATGTCACAAATGTTTGGTACAGTGCAAAAATGTCCTGAACATGTTGTCCCATAAAACTTAATGTCAAAATAACTAATTTTATGCATTTCAAATTCATTCTGCTGCCAAGATCTCAATCAAGAACAAAACCTAAAAAGTGATTTTTGGCAAAGCATGCACCCGTAGCAGCCTAGCTCAAAAAATCATGTGACAGCAGTGCAGCAGTGTTAACTTTCCATCAAGCTAAGTGCAGTGACTCGTGAGATATAAGCTTTTAAAAAATAAGAAAACAATAAAGCTCCGGGAAGCTGAACACAATATAAGCTAATAACACGATCGCAGACGTATCACGATGTTTGGACATGTACGCCGTCTACAAGAGTCTGTTCCCGCGCACGAGGCACTTCGTCTGGCAGTCAACACCCGTACAGGTGTCC
>Ga0209367_1005458_pt1 | contig 17627 bp, 9 predicted proteins | sample WorMetLIZISLAND2_FD_187412 | JGI IMG/M metagenome (GOLD analysis project Ga0209367, IMG submission 187412) | Marine gutless worms symbiont microbial communities from Max Planck institute for Marine Microbiology, Germany - Olavius geniculatus... ... | reverse complement strand
AGGTGATATTATTCAGCAGCACATTGACACACAGTCAGTGTGATGCGGGCAATATCACCTTTTGTAATTTTTGCTGTTTTCGATGTGCAAGTCCTTAAATGTTGCCGTTAACAAGTGTATAAACTGATGTTTTGTACATTTATCACCTACATCGGCCTATACGAGTGCAAATTTCACTCCAAAGGACGCTGAGTAAACTGGCATCATACATTAGTTAAACGGTGCGATAAATTCGGTCCCATACCACTTCAGGCAGTAGGCCTACCGGCACAGATGTTTTAACCAACTATCAGGAACAATAACACTCTGCCTGCTGACCTCTATAGAGTCGAGCTTTGTCACGTGGACACTCAGGGTTGACGCTACGGTTTTCGCCGACTACGCGTTATAGGGTGTTTACACGATCCAGCAAACGTCCAACATTAGCACATGTATTTTGAGTAGGCCTACATTTGCTGGAAGTTTGCTGGACGTTTGCTGGATCGTGTAAACACCACATTAACGAAAACGACGACGCCGGGAGTCTTCATTCTTTGAAGCTCGAGCCTCGGCGATTCGACTCCAAGGAAACACGCAGTATCCAAATAACGCATGGAACAGAGCATGCAAAATGTGTGCTAAGCAGAAGACCTGCAATATCTCAATACTGACGTGATATGCGGGCGTCCGTCCGTCCTGCAGTTACCGAGCGTCACAAGCTCTCAAAATAAATTAAGCTCGGATATTGTCGGTCTACAGTCGGCATTTGCACTGCTTGTTTTTATCTCATTGGTAGGTTATTGGTAGATTGTTGACATTATGAACTGAAAATTTGGCACATACCGGATCGCCCTAAAGGTTCACACCACCGGCGTATGATTTACACCAACCTCGGTTTCCAAAGCCTTTCTTTTTCCAGTTGGGAGCCCGTACGCGACAGACAGACAGACGGACGGACGTACGGATAGAATGCATAATACGTCTTAATAACTTAATAATTATTAATTTTGTACAAACCGTTTGCCTGCTAGCTTTCCATCGCAAATCATATTGATCATATTATGAACCACATCGCATATAGTTGAGGTTATTAGTAACCTTGGTGTGCGTGCTCTACGGGATAGGCCTATTGAAAGATGATGCGCCGTGATCTGTACTTCATCGATCGCCCATGCACTGACTGCACTGAAGCGATTTTTTGTAGGCGCGAATCAATAAAGAATCAATAAACAGGTGCGTATGCGATCAATTGCACTGCGTTGAATATTATATTTATAATCATATTTACGATCGTTTGTTCGTTAGTTAAGCGAATTTAGTCCATGCTGTTGATTGTCGTTCTATTAACAGCTGCTGCCGCCACTGAAGCAGTTAATGTCATTTCTGAGCCAGCTCGTTGTATGGGAAACACTGAAAACGTTATTAACTGTTTTTGATAAAATATACGAATGGGTTTAATTTAGAATGATGGCTCTTCACAAGCGTCGTACCAGGGGAGCAGGGCAGGGGCACCCTTAAATTTCAGCCTGTTAAAAGGTGTTCTCGGGTTCAAAACTGTCTTACAGAAATACAAAATTTTAAGCTAGAAGTTCTCTTTTGGGGAATTAAGGGTCCACAAAATACGCGGCAGATACGCAAGTTTAAATATGGATACGCGCGTGTCCGCAGTCCGCTCATCTGGGCGGATCCGCCCGAATCGAGTCGAGTTCAATTTGAGCGGACAGCGTACGCGTATACCGCGCGTAGTATACTCCCTGTGTGTGAATGTGTTCATACAAATCAGCGTAATCGATTGGAGCGTATCCGTAGCGGATCCGCGTGGACTCCGCGCGTAGTACGCGCATACCACGTGATTCGATATTAGATTTTAATGGCAATCCAAGTCTTTTGTGGATTTCGAATCATCCACGATCACGACGTTTCTGATATTTGGAAGGCGTTAACTGAGACTTCGTGCTGTTCGGACTAGATACCGCACTGCTGAAGTAGATAAGCGAGTACGCAGTACAACATTATACCATTCTAGACAGTGTGGTATCGCTCTTAGCAACGCTCAAATTGCTCGTAGACTACGTTTGTTTTTTAACGCACGACTGCAGCCAAAAATTATTGTGAAAACGGTGCCAGTGCAAAGTGTGGTTTAAGCCAGGTGGCAGCACCATTATTGTCGGAGGTATGAGAACTCTGGTCACTTTTGGTTATTATTACAGCTTTTTCCATGTATCTCATGGGATAACACGCAGTGGCTGAACTAGAAGCTGACGACGAATATGATCACTCAATTACCGCACTTCTAAGAACTCTTGCCTTTGTATTCGCTTTACCCGAGTGTGTGCTGTGATAGTGTGATGCTGGTGTTAGCTACTCTAAATTATTTCATGACGTATGAAACGTCTTGATCTTGATCTTTCTATCGTTAACATAATATTCTACTGCGTATATGTTGGGGTGCGAATATGAGGCATTAGGTCTACATTCTGTTATTTATCAATCAACTTGCTTACGAGTTACGTAAACGTTCACGCAAACTGTTTCACAAAAACAAAACGGTTCCGTTGCTACGTTATCAAAAATACTCTGCAAACCGCGTTGAGCAGTGTTCATTGTCAGTGGGCTATGCACAGGGGCAAGGCTGGGTGAACGCCTTCTTTTCTATAGGCCTATGCTACATGGTCACAGTCAAGTCTGACGAAGTTGGCGGCGTCAGGCTCAGCAGCAGCAGTCTATTATATACACTGTTATACTGTCATGTCACTTCAGCCTCTACTGAAGAAAACTTTCCGAACACACATTATATCCAGGTACTGCAACAAGACGTGCACAGTCTGTTTTAGTGTTTTATGTACGCTTTGCATCACGAAACGTGTTTTAAACGCAAAGTGCATCAGAATGCGTTTGACGATCGGCTTTCTTCCGGACCCAGTGGGGAAGTTTACAGCGCTCCCACAGACTCTTAGCTGGATAAAAGAAGAAGAACCTAAAAGAATGGAATGAAAAGAAAAATGGGGAAGAAAAAGGGAAAGAAAGAAAATGGAGGGGCGGCTTATTTTGAACGCCTTCTCTTCTATAGGCCTATGCTACATAGTCACAGTCAAGTCTGACGAAGTTAACGGCGTCAGACTCAGCAGCAGCAGTCTATTATATACAGTGTTATACTGTCATGATTGCTATCGCAAACAGCGACGTGTGGTTGAGAAATCGTGATGAGTGGCTGTCATTGCTCACTGAGCAGCTCGAGCTCACGTGCGATCGTTTCCTGTAGATAACGTTCTATCGCCGGGTACATCACCTGCAGCATATGCACATACTGCATTCTTCGTACAAACTAATTCACACATAGTTACGTTCATCGTATCATAGATGCGTCAAACATTAGCCCTTCAAATCAGTCACAATCTTACTAAATTGTGTTAAAATGCCCATTAATCTTGAACGCGTCGCGAAATACAGTCAGCTTCAGAATACTGAAATTTACCTCGTAATTCACAGATTATAAAGCTGACTATATTTCGCAAGGTAGTGCAGCGACGCGATTAAAGTTTGGTAGGATCTTTGAAAAATAACGATCGGCTAACTGCGAATTGACTGCGAAGTAAATCGGTGAAAAAATTATGACAATACTTGTTTTTTATTGGTGCCTTTCTGTGCAGACTAACCACATATAGTCTGCAACGTTCATCATGCACTGACATCGCTGAAATTTCGCTGTCTGGCGCATTTTTAATCCGCATTTTTCAGATTATGTATTGCACTTGCTTGTGATGTGAGTGAGGGTCTCCCTGGTAACGTACGAGGGTCTCGGTAGCGACGCGCTTTCCAATAAACCGGCACTGCAATCTATACAATGCATTAGTGCACAAGCTGGCGTCGCACAATCCCCGTGACTATTACGTATTTCGAAAGCTGATTATGTCAACAGACAATAATCGATTCAAGTCTACAGCGGAAGCTTGGCAGAAAAGACAAAATCAAAAGTTTAACGGTGGCACAAACTGTTCTGCAGAAAAAAAATGCTACAAATGTATTAAATTTTGCGGTGACTGTAGGCCCTATTTGGTTTTACGGGCAGTACCCGGGACTTTAAACAGTGAAGTTGCGAACATCTTGTAAGTTATTGACCGCCCTTGGGTACGAGAAGGCCGCTTGTGTTTTACAACAAGCCAGTGAACAAGAGAAGCAGCAGCATGTAGGTTGCATCGCCACGGTTATGCTCACTTGCGTTGCAATAAACAATGTCATCTGAACAATGGCAGTTGCAGCGACCTCCTCATCACTCATCGCTATGTTACCATCACGGACCAACGACGTCAACAGCGGATCGATCTTCGTGCTGCTTTTCTATAAACAGACAAACATAAATATCAGTTAAACACAACGGTCAGCTAGCTTGTCAGCTAGCTTGTGCAATCTGTAAACAGCCAAAGCAGGTTTTTGAATAGACTCATAGGTTGAAACGTAACTTAATAAGGCAGCAGCGGTTGCCGAAACGTCAACAAAAACATTAATAAAAGATTGTAATTTGATGAATTTATTTATTATAACTTATTAAGTCAAAGCAGGTATTAGCAATGAATAATGCGTTAATGCATTGTGTCAGAGGGCGATAAACCCACGAGTGCGAAAATTATTATATCGATCGCATTCTAAAGCTCGATCCGACAACCGTCTGACATTAGCGGCTTTCTGTCGCGGCACCACTGCAGTCGGCAAACGGGCATTTCAGGTCTGTGCTGGTGGTGGCACCAACATATGGAACAAGCTTCCGTCGGACAATACCAGCTCTGCACCATTACTCTCGATCTTTATGATGCGTCCCAAGACTTTTATCTTCCGTCTGTCATACTCGAAACCATTTGTATAAAATGTTGCTTTAAAATTTCTAAAACTACATGAGCAATTAAATGTTTAGGCTACGTCATATCTCCAGTGGCTTCTATCCCTCTATCTGGTAGACACAGCTTGCGTCCGGTGAAAAATATGGGGGCGAGTCCTGTTAAGGCTGTAGATCAGAATTTCCTTTATTTTTTACTTCCTTTTAATTTTAATCTACACCCTTAACAGAACTTCTCCTTAGAGAAAAAATAGCCCAAAGGCAAAAGTACTTGAGTCCAAAAGTGGGAAAGGAAAAGTTGCGCCCGATTTTGATTCCAGGTTTGGGGGATAGAAGCCAATGCATATCTCTCTATGATGACGATGATGATGACCTACATCCGTACAGCGTAGCCTATACACAATGCATATACTGGCAGACTCACCGCAGCGCTGCTCGGTCGGTTGATTTTGTTGCGCATGACGTCAGCGCGTCGAGCGTTCTCCGCCTGCGTCTGCACACGATTATCGATGACGTCATCGGTTCGTGCGGTCGGCCGATAGCTACGCTTCTGAACACAAATACAAAGCCGACACATCGATCAGCGTCAGTGGACGTAATGACCAAGGCAAGGCCAGTCCCTGCTTCCCCAATCCCGCTGGGCACAATCATACGTTCACCGGCTTATACGAGCGGTTTGTTGGGCCCTGTCTGCTCAAAGGCTAAGCAAATGGATGGAAAAACGGATCACGTGACGTGACATTCCACGCCATGCAATAATGGGCGCGCAGCTGTGTCCAAGACGGCGGGTAATTAAATGAACGTCAGAATGTCACGCGACATGGTTGAGGCCTATACCGCACCATTCGTCCAGTGCAAAAAGCCGTGTTGCTAACCACCGTATGCTGGACGTGGACGAACGAAAACTCAAGAAATTTCATATCATATCATCAGCGAATTGTTCTTACTGGGCGTTATTTTGTTGTTGTTGTAAAAATTACTCTCAGTCAAAGATTTCAACCCAATTTTTGCGTTTACCTAATGCTTATGCTGCTGACGAATGGGATGTGGCGAGTGGTGGCATGCTGTGATGCTATATGGCATAGCCCAAGCCTAGGCGCCGCTGAACTTCAAGCAATGCACTTGACTGACTGGCTGAGTCTAATTCATGTCGAACGATTTGCTCATTGGACCGTTCCGATCGATGTTCGGAACGAATACCAGTCACTGATGGCCCGAGGCTGCACAACACGTGGCATAACTGTGGGCTGTCAAACCACAGTTTGCGTGTAGTTGTATCGATACTCACTGCAGCTAGTCATTTAAGATGCCACTTAAATAGCGTTCACAACATATTCAGTTCAACTCATACAAAGTGGGCTTGCTGCGTCTTTGATCCATGCTTCTGTAACAAAAAACAAGAAAAAAATATATTGTAACAATAATAACCGCAAGTTACAAATTTCGCCGCAAGAGTTAGTCTAACAGGTCCGTAATACGATACTACGACACAATTTTGCAGACATACGCCCTATTACCACGATGTCTTTTTAATTGGTTTGACAAAACTGGTGTCTGTTTAATTATGTCTAATAGTTAGTTTCAGTTTACATTTTTCTCTGCTTCTGTGCTGTATTATGTCCTTTGGTACTGATGCAGATTGGACGGGTGTTTAAAAAGTATCCAGTAAGCCAGACAGTCAAGTGTCCTGCTACGATCGCACGCTTCACAACCAACGCCAAAGAAACTAATAGTCACTTCACGCCACAAAACCGATCACTTATGACACGTAGCCTACTTTACAGCCATCAGCTTTTACCTGTGAATCATCGCGATCTCTGCACGAGACGCAGGAAAGATTTCCCATAACGTGACGTAACACGTCATGTGAAGCACCAATCGTCACAGAGCCCAGTCCTCGAGGCGCAGACTTCTAAATCGGTTCTCGGACGATGACGACGCCTGCCGACCTGACTATTATTGCAGTTGCAACAGCTGCTACTGCTGATGCTGCTGTCGGCATGCGTTCAGATTACGTCGCTATACCTGGCCGTAGCCGCGGCGCTTGCATCACTCAGAACCAGTGGTTGCTTGATCGACCGCGGGCCGCGTTCATTCGTCATCGTCGCACATTTCTCTAGTAGCCAACACAGCTGTTAATACGTCAGTCGGTTCAGCCGGTACGACGTTGATCGTTCGGCAAAGATTCTCCGCATGTCAGCCAACATGCTCGCACTGCACTGTACTCGGCGTACGTGGGTCTGTTGCCGTTGTGAGCGCATGCAACATAAATGTTGCACATCTATCTACCGTCGGCAGCAGACAACTGCATACATGAATGTACGGCGCCGCCTGTACCGGTACGTACGGTGTTCAACGCGTGGCCGTATAGCATAGATACATTAGCACACTGGCACAGATACCGGCAACTGCTGCTGCTGCTGCTGCTGCGCGTTCACAGAAGCGTTCTGCTGAACAAACTGCTGATAGTCGGCGCCGCGCTACAGTAGCTCAGCCAGAAATTTCAATTGGGGGCTCATCGCCCTTCCCCTCCCATTTTCTCCTTTTGTCCTTTTTCTTTATTTCCGCCCTTTTCTCCCTTTTTCCATTCTTTTCCCCTCTTTTTTTTTCTTTTCCTCCCCTCGCTTCCCTTAGAAGTATGACCCCTTAAAATCTAGCTAAAAGGTTTGAAGGAGCGCGGTGAATTTCCCAGCGGGGTCTGGGGCAAAGCTTTAGCCAAAATTGAATTAGGTGCATTTTAGCTTTAAAATGAGATCTGGTGGCAAAAATTTTAACTATTTTCCCTAGAATAAACTGACCAAACTGGTAAATTTAGTGGAGTTTAAACGTATTTTTTGTGTATTTTTTATATCTTTATATGCTTTTCTGTAGGATGGAGGGGGATTGGGCTCAGTTTGTTTACGCTACTGCCGCGTTATCGCTTACAAATCCACATCAGCATTAGCGCATAATGTACGAGTTTCCGTATCCGCCGTAACGGCAGCATTGTCATGCATTCACAGCATCGTCATCAATATCATCCGCTGGACTCGTCCATTGATCCAACGTGCCCTGAATGCAGTCGAAACGCCCATGCAGGCTATAAAAGAAACACTGCAACTTTTTGACAGAGAACTGGAATTTTATCGCAAAAAGATACGGGTGTTCCAAATCGACTGTCTGGCTTTAATGCAAGCTCGAGCGAATATTTTAGGACTATGGCATCATCTGTCATTGGGCGTTCTCTCTACATCTCCGCAACCCTGCGCTCATCGGGCTGGCAGGGCGATGCACTTTGTTCCGAGGACGGACCGTTCTGGCGTGCGCGTCATCGTCAACTCAACAGCAGCAGCAGCAACGGCGTCGGTGGAACGGTGGATAAACTGCAGCGTTTGTTTATGTGGACTGCGTGATAAAATTGGCGCACAACGTCACACAACCTTGCCGTCAATCAGTTAACTCCTGCAAAACAATTGTCTGTAACGAGGGCTAAAAAAACTTAATTTTTTAAAGACAATTTTTTAGGTTTTAAGATATTTTAAAGGTTTTTTTGGGTTTAATGTCCAATAGACACCGTACACCTAATTACGACCCAGGAAAACATCTTATACACTCTGTTCGTCAAATAATCATATTGTTTTCTATACATTACAGCAATATAAAGTAATAAGAAAATTACAATTTAAATATGAAATAAAATATATGTGATACATTTTACAAGCAATATAAAAACTAAAAACCCAAAAATTAGACTTTTTGATGTTTTTATTTAAAAAAAAACTTTTTAAAATTATTTTTTTTGCGGACAAATTTTCCAACGCTTTCTGTAACGGCTTGTGCCGCCATGATCACTGTCTGCGACAGCTTTGTATTGAGTCATTATTGTTTTTAAAGAAAAACACAACAGCGTCTCGATTTTATATCGGCAAATATTAACAATGACCGGCATGTCACGGTGTCCAAAAAATCAAATAATTAATACACTGCAATTTGCTGACTTAATGCATAACATTTTACAGTACAAGATGCATTTAATGCGGTTCGCGCAAGTGCGAGCAAAGTTTTTTGGCCCACAATAATGCTAGAATTGTTATGTTGGTTTCTAAAAAAATTGCGGAGAATTTGTATCACATAGCTGTATAGCAGCTATAGCAATTGCAAATCAAATGCAAAGAAAATGCAATAAAATAAAAATGCATTGCAGCTGTGTAGGTGACTGCAAGTTTGTAAAATGCAATTACGTAACCGCATAAGCAAGTTTATCAAACATTAAACTGCTACAAGTTTGTTTGTAACGAGAAACACTAAGTGCATCGTCGTTGCTGTATACGTTGTGTGCAATAAACTTATCTAATGACAATAATTTCAGCTTTACGTAAATTAGTAGCAACAACAAAAGTAGCAGTTGAGTAGTTGACAGTCATGCAGAAATAACACAATGGTTTTATAGGCTGACGTCGCAACATGTCGAGGAACCGTGGTGGCATTTTCGACTGTATACGATCATTTATACCACTCTTCGTAATTTACGCTAAACTTACGGGGAAATCCATGCAGATTACGGCACAATTCACACACATTATTTTTTGATCCAAGTCCTATTTTTAAAAAAATTGTCAAACCTTTTCATTAAATTTTCAAAAAAATCCGAATATTTTAGGTAATTCCGCCAACAAGCGAACCGAACGCAGATAAAAGATCGTAAAAATGAGAGCAAGAGGTTGCCATTTTTTCTGACATACATCTAAACAATCTCACAGATAATATACGGGTGTTCAAATTTTCAATTTTTCCCTTAAAATGAGAAAATTCCAGCCCGAAAGTTTGTATTTTGAAACAAAATGTTTCGACAAACACAAATTTATCGACAAACTAAAATTAATAGGGTGTTTACACGATCGAGCAAACATCGAGCAGCTAGCTCGACGTTCTGTGGTATGCTAACTAGAAGGGTGGGCGGGTTGTAATTGTAAGGCATATATAACACGTGTGATAGCTGTGGGCTAAGAACCTAAGCCTAGGCCTACATTTGAGCCAGGGAACAAGGTTCCAATAGGCCTGCTTGAGCCAGCTCGATGCTTGCTCGATGTTTGCTTCGTATAGGCTATGCCTTATGCATGCCTCATATTTGCTCGATGTTTGCTTGATCGTGTAAACACCCTATAAGGGGAGTGGGACAGTTGTCTTCTATGCTCTCTGCCGCGACACCACCGATCTGGTTTATTTTAACGGATTGTGATTGGCTGAACGTTATCGTGCAACGACGTCCTGTGCTCTGAACACAGCACAGAACTTCACTGTTGCGACGTAGACCTCGATAAAATCACATCATCTTGTAAGACAACTAAATCAGCCAACAACGTTCATCGAATTAATCGTTTTACCAACGCTGCAGCAGACGGAGTGGCTCCCGAAAACAACAGAACATAACGACCAAAAGCGCGTGCAAGATTTACGTTATCAGGTGAAAATTCGATGCATTGGCTAGAGATTATAACCAGGATTTGTCACATGAGGTGCTTATTTTTTTGTGAATCCACGTAGGTCTATAAAAAATAAACTGTACCAGTCACTGCTGCCTTGAGTCACGCAAATAGCATTTCATGGACAAAGCGTTTGCAGCTTTTCTATCTTCTACCAAATCCTTTACAATACTTTTTTAGTTCTCCTATATGAAGTCACACGGCGTTTATGGATAGTCCCAGTACGTTTGCGCTCTAACTCGTTTCGATAATGCACACAGTTCATTTACGTGTACCGGTTTTCGCCTTTTTAAGGGAGTTCAGTCTTCTCTAGCTCTGGCAGTACGGCGGCAGTTATTTACTCGGTGTAAAATATACCTCTGCACGATTCTTTCATAGTCCCGACGAGTTTCGTGATTCGTACGTGCCTATTTCTTGCGGGCGGCTACGGCTGGTTTATCGGTTGGTTTGAGAGTCACACTGTCGGTCGGTTTGCCCGGATCAGTGCGTGTCTGTGTAGGCAGCGGCCTGGGTGGCCGATGTCGGGTGGTCATGGTAGCGGCGGTGTCGGGACAGGACTGTTTGCGCGGCATGACAGCCAGCGGTAGGGCGGCCTCGGGCATTGACTTCTGTCCGGGTAGAACATGATGACGCCGCATGGAGCCCACCACGTCGCTGATCTCGTACACGTCCTCGTCGTCCTTCAACTCCAGGTAGTGGTTGTCGTCCTCTGACCCATCGTTAACACTGTCATCATTATCATCATCGTCGTCGTCGTCGTCATCATCCGCAGTGGCAGTGGTGGTGGCGGATGATGTCGGAGCGGCTCGCGGTGGAATGGGTGGAGCAACAAGACCAGCGGAACCCTGCAGTTCTTCCTCCACTCGCTGCAGACTGTGCAACATCTACAACCATCAGAAGTTAAAAGTTAAAGATTAAATGTTTTGTATAGCTCTTTATAGAAAATCCAGCTACGGAGCGTCACCTGCCGTATGGCGTCACACACTGTTACCTGCCATCTGACTCAGGTGAACGCGCCCCGCATTAACCTCGTCCAGACAGGTCGATTTACCTATTCCGGAGGGATGAAAGGCTAAGTTGTCCTGGGCGGCTGGTTACATACCGAGATGGTTTACCTGGCCGCAGGCAGTCACCCATCCAAGTACTAACCCGGCCCGGCGTAGAACAAGTTTGTTGATCGGACACAAAGTTCTACCGCTACGCCACGTCACCAAGAGATCTGATATCTTAAACCTCTGCTACCACCTGGCAAAACAAGAGACTTGACACAACTGCTATTTCTTATACAGCAATTTGAGAATCCTATTCCTAGATAATGATAAGCATTCACTCAGTCGAATAAACCTTTGTCAAAAAATATTCTGAAACTTATTAGAAGACTGAGCAGAAGCAATGATATGAACTAACCGAAATGTCGGTTTCAACGCCGCTGCTACTCGCTCGACTTGCGGTGCTATCACGACCTGCAAACACGTACATCACGATGTGATAATAATGTTTCAAATGAACACGGTTTTACTGTTGCTTGCCAGCTTTGCACGACGACGACGACTAGACGTAGATTGTAATTGACGCTTGTCACAGTTCGTGTGTTGTTTTTGTTGCGCTGTTTCTCGAACTAAGTTTTACTTCCCAGTATAGGCTTGATGCAGAGTTACTTCCTTCCAAGTCACACGAAAGAATGTCGATCCTACAGCTCAAGTTCCGAACACACTCTTTCAGCTGTCCAAAATTTGCTTTTAATTATAACTGAACATTAAACGTAAATTTCTACTGCCCGCGGGTAGCCGCACTGTTGCAGTATCACGCACACAAAAACAATAAAAAAATTACGTGACCTTGACCTTTGACCTACGACCTTGGGATTCAATAGGTTTGTAGAGGTTGTCAAGATACATGCTCTTGCAAAATTTCATCAAGCTAAGTGCAGCGGTTCAGGAGTTCTGATGTAGAGAAGGAAAAAACGATGCTGTAATGATTTATTGTTCTAAAAGTTACATAATATTATTTTAAAATCTTGTTAAAAACTGAAGTTGGGCCATTATGACACTATGAGTTTCACTAGCAGTCCAGGTGTACGACATAATTCCATTGGGTTCAAAGATACAAGATACTTTTAGATCTATACATCGCCACTCCCCTAGTTAGCGTTTGCTTCAACTTTCGTATAGAAACACAGAACAGGTATCTTTATTATTCTGATAATAATAACAATCATATTAGTAGTAAAAACTACACAGCAAAAAGCCTATTCGAACGTAAATAGCATTACAAGTAGATCGGTCGGTAAGTTTGGTCGGTTAGCGTAGAAAGGAATCGAACAAGTGACAAATGACAAGTGACAGTGACATACTGGAACAGGACGACGAACTGCTGCGATTATCCACCTCAGCAGCCAGCAACAGCTTCCCGCTAGCAGTCGTTGCCATGGCAACGCCAGCAGCAAGTGCCCCTGGTTTTGCCGGATTCTGATTGGCTCCCAGCGAAAGGCCGTCAACCGTGTCCATCGCCGCCTACAAGTCACATCTTCAGCGTCTTAAATACCTGCAGCTATAGCACTACAAAACGTTTGCACACTATGTAGGCTATACACTGTCTCAAAAAACATCCCCGACATTTTCGACTGTAACTTAAAAACCAATTATCAAATTTTAATAATTTTTGTACGAATATTCCAGACACAACTTGCTATCAACTGACTATTCAGTTTCTCACCTCACCCAGTGTTTGTTTCTGCACTACCTGGGGAAAACACAACCAGCGAAATATCACTTTTTTATTCAATGCGATATGATTGCTTAATTAACACTAGAAATTTGAGGCAAAGCCCAACGTGAGTCCGCCCGGCGCCCTAAGTCCGATTGGGGGAAATTAGGGGGAAGGGGTAAAGAGGGGAGAGAATTTCCCCGGCATCAAAGTCACGTGGCCCGAACTCAAATGCATTGGCATACGCCGAACGCGCTTTGTCGACTTAGGGTAGGTCAACATTAGCGCTTATAACTTGATTCATAGTATACAGAATTTCACAAATTTTTTTTGTTCAACGCCGAAAGGATCGCTCTCGTCAACGCCGTTTAGACTGTGTCGTTATCTTCATCGGTTCCAGAGATATTTGTGCTCAAACTCGAAAGTTGTCGTAAATCGCATCGATTTTTGAACGTTTTTTGCCCTCCCAAATTTTAAGGGGGGAGGGGCGGTGCCCCCAAAATTTGTACTTGCGTTAACACTCCAACATATTCGCACCAAAAATTATCAAAATCTGATAATTGGTTTTTAAGTTACATTCAAAAATGTCAGGGATGTTTTTTGAGACACAGTGTAGATAGCTACCGGACTTACGACGAGTGGTTTTGCTTTGGCTTTGCTGCGGCTGCTGAAGATGTTTGTGAAAAAAGCACCCAACGCAGATGATGTCGACTCTTTGACGCGCTGCACTTCACTTCTCAGCTGAACAAGTTGTTCCTACAGCAAACATCAAACACAATGGCTAGGCTTATGTAAACTCTACGTTTTTTCGCCACGAATAAGCAACACAAATAGACCAACAGACACACACGATGCATGCAGTACAATTAAAATAAGAAATAACTGAAAAAAATGTGATAATAGTGGGTTTTAGTCGTTGTTTGTAACAAGCTAATGACCGGCATATTGCAGTTTTTCTGAAGAATTCCCCAATATGCTATGCAATCCGCTATGGTATTCAATTAGTAAGCAAAGTGACTCAGAATTAAACACTTAAAACGAAAGCCTGACTATTTCCATTCAGTTAGTTTCATAAAACTGTTCAAGATAATTTTATGCAAAATTTGTCCACAACGAAGTATGACGCTATCGTGTCTGATTTTCTAAAATAGTATATGCAAACAGCGTAAAACAATATTCTAACAGTTCTGTAACTTAGTTTTAAAAATAGCTAAAATAGGAACTGCAAACAGGTTTGCTAATAAATTAAATTCAGCGACCAGCCGCGCTGGGTTATTTTCTATGCAGAAGTAGATCCATGCAAAGATCAGCGTAGACTGCGGAGTGACGGTTTGTAACTCACATGCCATAATATGACGGTCTCGCAAACAAATAAATGGGCAAGTGTTAAGATATCTTACCTGTTTGTGTTTGAATGACCGAGATTTGCCGTCGCTGTATCGCATCTGCCATTCACGAAACATCAGCTCGGCTTCTGTCATCGACAGCTGCTTCTTTTTCACCTGAAATCGCAGTCAACATAAATACTTTCTAGCTTATCTGCACGTGATAAAAAGCAATCAACATATGCCAGCCATTCATAGCGGTATTCAGTTGTTTGTTCATTATACTCGTTTTAGTGACCTTGTTAATATTAGTTGTAATTCTGCATCTGCTACTGCATATGTTGTGGTGTTTAGCCTACTTGGAAGAAATATTTTTGGTCTGGCAACCATGTGATAAATGAACGAAATAGACTAAATAACGAGCTAATGAAAAATCATACATCATCACGACCAAATCTCCTGCAAGTATCTTATCTTCACATATCTTTCCTTTACATTCACTGCTGCAAACACGTTACAGAAGTCGCAGCACATTTTCGCAAACGAAATATAATACCGATCTCTGAAAATCATCGAAAAATGACCTGTTCAAGAATATTAAGAAGTTGCTGTTGACTGCTGCACGTAGACCCAGAATGTTCACCGGCTGTCGTTGTATTAGCGGGAGTAGTACTCTCAGGAATAGAAGCGCCGACTGAACTTCGCGCGATTGCTTGTTCTGTGAAAACAGCGAAAATGGATGCAATGCGATAACTCGCAGACCAAAAAATATAGAAAGCGCAAGGCTTTGACACTGTCGGTTGGCTGCGAAAAGTTCTGCCTCGAGAACTCCCAGTACTGGAACTTTAATTTTAAATGACCCAGCCTGACTGCAAAAACGAAAAGCAGGCCTGCTAGTAGTAATATCCAGTAGTAGACGGTAATGGCGCGGGGCAGCAGAAAACAAGATGTCGGCGCCGAGTGCCGTCATTCAAAATATACGGCCGTCCGTCTCATTGCCAAGCCGCCAAAACGTACAAAGTCACCGGTCAAGCCGTGTTAACGCGATATACGCTATTTTCTTGAGATTTTCTTTCTCGTCTATAACTTTGAACTTAAACGCTTGAAACTGGAAACTTCAAACTCTAAAAGTAATATACCAACTGATCCTGCCTTAGGAAACGTGTACGCCATTTTTTGGTTTCATATTCTACTTTGTTTTAGAATTATTAAGAGCGAGTATGATGGACAAACAAGATGTACCATGTAGCTGTATAATAAAAAAGAGTACAAGTTAACAATGAAGTAATGAACAAATAAAGCATACTGAGCCGATCGAAAGCAAATCAAAGTGTTTGATCTGCCACGCTTTAGCAACTGCGCGAACTGTTAGTAGGCCTAAACACATTGCGCTGCATTTTATTAAACATATTATTGTGCTATACGTATATTCATACGAGAATCTTTGTACTTGGCGTCAGTTTTGCCGGCAGGGTCGACGCTTTCGACTTCAATGCGTGTCGATCTTCGACTTCTTCATAATCTGAACTCGACTCGTCGTCATTTTTTGATTCTTTCTTTCTGGCAGCGGTCTGTTTCGACGAACCTGCGAAGTTCGTCATTCCAAACTGCACCATATGTGTATACGCAAATAACTTGAACAGATTTAGCCGATGTACCAATAATTTTGATACAAAGTACGTCGTTTTTTTCTTAAATTTTTACGTGACAGGTAATAATCATCTGCTCTTTTGTCGTACTTTCAGCGAAGTTATCTCAGCCAATCAACTAGCGCACCGTGACTCGGTGATTAGGCGGTTTTCCAAACTTAGAAGAAATGACGCCATCCAGAGATAGTTAACTACATGACTATACGTAAGCTTTATTAAGTCTATTAAATGCTAAGTCGACCTTACTGCAGTGCTTTTAACACCTAGTTTAGTGCTGTAATAAAGCAACTGGACAACAACTCACCGGACATGTCCAAATAAACAGACTGGTTTTCCGCTTCCTGTTTTCTCTTGTCTACAATACATGTACGACCATCACTGATGAAGTGCAATATAGCGACTCTGTTTGCTTTATAAAACTATTCAGTATCTCTCAATCACACAGCCTAATAAAAGCTGCTGCACGTGATTATGTTTATTAAATTTAAATGCAGGCCGACTGTTTGGCAAGACCTACGCACGTACAATTTTATGAAAATTAACTATAGCACTTACGTACTTTGTGACTGGCGGAGCCAAAGCATTCATCAGAAGGCAGTATTCTTGTGTTTTGCTGGAAGTTTTCTTTAATCTCTACTTAAATGCGAACCAACTATTAACAGATAGCCTGACTAGTAAAATGCCAAAAAGATTCAGCATTGAGAAACGTGGCCAATGAATTAGCCAAATACGAAGACGTCATCGACAGAGGAAATGACGTACTGTACGGCTATTTCCTTCTACCGGCCGGTCAGAAAAAAGTAAACTTCAGGAAATCGTTGTCTTTTCTGTCGCCCAATCAACAGCGTTAATTTTATGGTAAATAAAATTAACGCTAAAACATATTTCATTTGCTTTGGGACGAATAAAAGGAAAGACTGAAGTCTCACCGTTAATGTATGCCACGTAGAGGGTATTCAGCCCGTCACCCTAACGAAACACAAACAATTTCAGCTCAACATAAAATAATGCTTCACCATTTCAATTAGCACTAAGAAACGGTCAGAAAATAAAAACAAACTACAGATCTAAAACCAATACGAACATGAATGCCCGAACGACATCGGTGTTGCACGCTAGTCTTTCTTCATTATGGCGTATGGTCCGACTGAATGCAACAACCACAAGTTACTGCAATGCACGGTTTTACAACGACTTAAATTTTCTGCGATAGAAGTGCAATGCAAAAAAACATTCCCGCGTGGCAGCTGTATTGCACCTGTTCATGCAAACACTGTAATGACGGCCGGTTCGTCGGTGACGCTATAGTACTGATAGCAGAAGAGTGCATCTTCTTGCGCTGGACCCGTCTGCACCGAACAGTCTTCCTGCATATTAATGAACTAAAACGATCGTGACGCTTATATTGGACTTTTTAGCATTCGTTGTCATTTCCTGTTTTATCCACGGACACAGCGCACAGAGCGTTAGAGATTACTTTGTATAGGCCTAGTCTGCTATGACCAGGCGCTATATAAATGTTCTATTAATCACAGGCTGAACGGTAGTTAAGCCCTGTGTTAACGGCGACTTCTCTTTCTTATGGGAAAGCCAAAAATTCGACCCCCCACAAAATCAAAACCCATGACCCGATTGAGATAAAATTTGGCAGCGTTGATTATGTCGGCGAGGGGAC
>Ga0209367_1005457_pt1 | contig 17628 bp, 9 predicted proteins | sample WorMetLIZISLAND2_FD_187412 | JGI IMG/M metagenome (GOLD analysis project Ga0209367, IMG submission 187412) | Marine gutless worms symbiont microbial communities from Max Planck institute for Marine Microbiology, Germany - Olavius geniculatus... ... | reverse complement strand
AGGTGATATTATTCAACAGCACATTGACAGTTAGGCGATGTGATGGTGAGTGATATCACTTTTTTATGATTTTTGCTGTTTTCGATGTGTCACTCATTGCATGTCGCCGTTAACAAGTGTATAAACTGATGTTTTGTACATTTTTGGCATATAAGTCTTGGTTAACATCACTGTATGTTTCTGTGTGCAGATGCTGTCAGTTTATCAGCCGAAGGGTCTGAAGGTTGTCGGTGCCATGTCCGTTGTCAGGAACAGCATTGGTTCAGGTTTCCGAGTCAACTTGTGCCAAATTGTCTGTCATTCTGAGTTGATTTTACTACTGAGAGTAGTTGCACGTTGTATATGAGTGGTGATGTTTGATGTTTCTGTATTTGAAGTTACACTTAGTAACATAATTTATGAGTAAAAGAACTGCTGGCAGTCTGTGCATGATCAGCTTTCAGATTTTCTTTTCATGCAGCCGCATCACTGAACAGAGAATAATATGCATGTCGCTTGTAGTTCTTTTGTGGCAATAATGAATAGAAAAGTGTAATACACAATGTTTATGAAATTGTTTGTATTGTGCATGGTTGTGGAGACAGAGAGTTACGTGGCTGATGAGCTGATGACATCACGTGCTGGCGTTCGCATACGCATCGGTAACACAGACGCTGAGGGAAGAATGGTGATGGCTGACGTACTCTGCCAGATGAAAGAACTGGTGCTGAAGTTTCTCTTAACAACATATTGAGATTGTTTTAGCTGCGGCACTCGTCGATGCTTTCATGTCATGGTTTACTGCAATGCAGTCTTTGCTAGGGCACCAAAGATTTCAATAGACAGGCTGCAATGAGTGCTGATCGTGGCCACATGCATTGTCATTTACACACGGAAATTTGATCACAGCGTGGCTCATTTCATGCATAACAAGCTTCATTTTGACATTCCAGATCGAGTCAAGTACAAGCTCGGTATGCTGATGTACCGATGCCAGCTCTTACGTACCCGATGGGCCATTGCTTGCCTGTTGTTTTCTGATAGCATCTGCATTTGGCCAACAGTCACCAACTTTTCGTGCCATGTCATCTTCTTAGCACATACGGCTGTCTGGCATTTTCTGTTGACAGCCTGACTGTCTGGAACTCACTGCCTGAGGACTTTCATGATCTCGAGTGTTCTGCAGACACTTTTAGACAGTCACTGAGACGTTATTGGTTTGCAGTACTAGTGTGTTCAGCGCATTACAGGTTTTTACGATAATGTGCTACTCGGTATATAAATTTGCATTTGACATTAACATTGACATTGTAGAGTGTTGAATTTACATTCTGCATTGGTTTCTTCTGTTTTGGTGTGCAGTAGATTTGGCATAATCCACATTATTTTTTTTCTGGTGGAGCGTAGCTTTGTATCTTTTTAGGGTCTTCACTGATGCTCAGTGTCTGGTGTACTCCATTGTCTGATGTGGTGTAGATAATGTTGGTTGTCATGAATTGCAGGCAACCACTGAAGTTAACCCATTGCTGTTTACAATTGCCACGCTGACCGGTCATGTCATTCGTGCCTTTGGTCCCAACTACTCAGTAAGTTCACATGTGTTACCTGTTACTGTGTGCTTTACAGCGTGTTCACCTGTGCAAAATACATCATCTGTAACGATGTTCTTGCTATGTGTTTGTTTTGCATGTTAGTGTGCTAAATCTTGCAAACCTTGGCAGAGTAACAAAAAGACATGTTGCACATTTTCTTTGCTATTTATTCAAGTGTCTGACAGTCCGTAGCACTAATGACATCAACTGGCAGTGTTGCATTTTTTACTACCAGTAACTGAATTTAACATCAAATGCGTTTTGTGAACTTGTAAACAAGACTTACTGACTTGTTTGTGTTTGTCAGATAAATAAAATCATGCATCTGCACTATCGAAACATTAGTCAATTTTCATGCATAATTATCAGTAATATTGCATGCTCTGTTGCTCGTCTTCTAGGGAGTTATGAGCAATGGACCAGCGTGCAAAGCTGGTGTGCCTCAGGCACTTCAGCAGGCTGGTGACATTTCGGGAGATCCATTTGAGATCTCTACCATACGCAGAGAGGTAAGCTGTCAGCTATGTGTGTACATAATTCTTGGCAAATATGTTCATAGTAAGTGAATTTGTTTATATGAAATGTCAGAAAAACTGGAGTCAAGTGTGTGCTTCCAAAGACAGTGATTGGCATGGTTTTAGGAACCTGGAAAATTGATTCATTATTACAGTGAATTTTCATGAATGGAGAGGCTGCAACTAATGTTATTCAGAAAACATGAGCGGTTCTGAAAAATATTAGAATGTATTTGTTTTACGTACATGTGTGGGTTATTTGTTGTAAGTGCTTTGTGAGCTTTGTGTGTCTTGCTAACAATGTTTCATGAATTGTTATGTATTTGTATTTTGGTGAGTAAAATGATGATGGTGATGACAACAGCAGTGTTCTGAGGCTTAATGTTCGTAGTTATTTGTTGACTAACAATAAATTCTGTCGATATTATGAGCTGACTGTTTCATTATTGCTGTGGTTTGTGACTGTGTGTTTCAGGACTTTGATTTTCACAAGGGTAAGTCTGAGTATGAAGATGTGCTACAAAGTGGTGGAGGACCATCTACGATGACCAATCGTGGTCATCAGGGCCCCGCAGCTTTCCTTGTTCTTGCCTCTGGACTTGATAAGGTCAGTCCCCACTACCAAAGTTGCACCATTGTGTAATATGTATCAGTCCTCAGTACTAAGTTACCTTATGGATTGAGATTAAGTTTTCACCTGCATTTGTTTGTTCATCTGATTACTCAGGAGCTTATGAACCAATTACTTTTTTGCGGCATATTGATCGTGATGCCCGTAGCTGTCATGTCTGATACAAAGTCGGCCAATTTTTTTATGTCATTCTATTCCTGGTGATAAAATCAGCAAATTTTGCATATTTGCTGAACTGCAATTGGTCCACAGTGCAGTATCAGTGTTAGAAGCTGGTCGGCATAATCAGATTTGGCACTAGGCTAACAACTTTGCAGCTTAGGGCCCCTGACTTTTAGGGCCCCCCCCCCGATTCAATCATTGATTGTTACTGAACAGTGAATCAGTGAGATTTTGGAACTGCCCCCACAATCTTACGCTACAAATCAGCAATTTGTTTCGCAGAAAAATGCGAAGTAAATTAGGTAATTGCTGTCAGCAAAAACGTTTTTTTTAGCTCAAAATACGCCCCATTTTGTTTGGTGGCTGAGCTCCCAGACCCATAGTTTAACGGCAGTCAAAAGAGGAAGGAAGAACGAGGGAAGGAAAGGAAGGTGAATGAAGAGGGGATTTGGAAAAAGGGGGAAGGTGGATGGAAAAAGCCCCATAAGTTTGTCCAGCCTAGGGCCACCAAGAGAAAGCATAACCTGGCATCGTTTGTTGTATTACAGCATGGCAGTGATTCAGAGCATCCACTGTGCTACACTCACATTGACATTGCCGGCTCATCAGGACCTTTCCCTGGCATTCCAACCGGCTCACCGCTTGTTGCAATGGCTCATGCATATGTCCTCCAACGAGAATCCGCTGCAAAGTGATGTACGGAATTTGTTTGTACGGAATTTGTCAAACATCTATTGCTTAAATGCTGAGCAGTTTTATTCAATTCGGTTGGCAAATATGCTTGTTGGCAAATATGCTTCTTTGTTATGATGTTAATCGTTTGCTGTTATTAGCACATTTTGATAGTTTATTTGTATTTTCTGATTGCGGAAATTATTACACGTGTTGTCATTATTTTTGTGCATGCCAGTGGTGTAGTGGTAAGCCCACCTGTCAAGTAAATTGGAAATTAAGACTCTTAATCAGAGTTTGTTTGCAGTCAAAGCCTCTTGCACAACTTTAGTTTAAAATGATGCTGTAAACCCTCGACAGTTCTATATGAGCATAGTATAATCTCAAAATTGGCTGTTAAATCAATCTAATTCTGTGCCAGTCTGTTCGTATTGACTTTATCAGATGTGAAGTTATTCACAATATTCGATTGGATAACGTTCTGATTAGATTATAATTGTTTTGCTTTGAGTTCAATAATTAGAAAATGTGTTGTGTCCGAGAACATTTTTTGATATACACTGTTATTGCTGTCCGCATTGTTATTTGCTGCTTAAGTTGGATGTTATCAATGATTTGTGGCTATGTAAAATTTGGCAAATTTTTTTTCAATATATTGGTTAAGTTGGAAAAAAAACTTCTGATTGTGAATGTAATAGAATTTTTGCTCAGTCGTCAATAGTTAATTGCACTAGTATCATGAAGACAGTGTATTATTAAACACCTGTATTAGTTTGTTTAAGTGTTTCTTACATTAAGTTTTTTTGTAAAGGTTAAAAATTAATGTTTTCTTGTTATGTGTATGTATGTGCATTTTGCTTGGAAAGGCTGTCTCCGAAATGACCTGTACTGTGTCAGGAGGGACGTTAAACCCTACAGGGCCTACACACTCACTTTCTCACAGCTTTTTATGCTGCTTGCTTCTTATGCCCTTTTTTGCTTAGTTTGTTACTCAAGTTGCTGTAATCATCTTTCGTTGAAATCATTTCAACTGTTGGTCATTGGATTTTCTGTGTTTGTTATTCAAGTATACATATTAACCGTAATTTGTATTGGAGGAATTAATTACATTTAATTATGTTCGATTGCAGTACCGTAGTCTTCTTTGTGCTTCATGTATCAAGTAATGGAACAGTCGTTAGACTTAATTATCACGAAGAGATAGTAAAAGATTTTCATTTCACAACTGTACTAACATTGTCCAAAATATTGAACGTTTATTTCTGAAGTGAGCTGGTTTTTATTCTTCTGGCACAGTAGTGTGGCTATAGAGAAAACTACATTTTTACGCGCGAAAGTAGCTACTGCTTTCAGCGCGTCTTAGCCATCGCAATTCAGTCTCTCCGTCCGTCCGTCCGTCTGTTCGTCACACGGGTGGATCAGTCAAAAACGGTGCAAGCTAGGATCACCAAATTTTCACCTTCGGCTGTAAAGCTTTTCCGTAAATTTGAAGGGGGTCACCCCGAACGACGGCGCTAAATGAGGGGGGGTTTGAAAAATTGCGATTTTTAGGCAATAAGTCGCTGTATCTTAATAACGGTGCGATATATGCCTAGGTTACTATTAATCACCAATAGGCAGTCGTACAGTGGCTTTCAATTGCCACCGAATTCAATGACCTTGGATGACCTTGAATGCTAAAATATGGGTTTTTATGGATTTTTGGCGATTTTGGGCTGCGAGACATTTCAAGAGCGAATTGCGCTGAAACCAATTGAGATAGGCATGGACAAGCTGCGTATGAAATTTTCAGCATTGAACGTAGATTTTAACGGTCCCAAGTCTCGGATTTTCTAGGTTCAAGGAAACCTGTGCACGAGGGCATCAAAGAACGGTACCCCCATAAAAGTCGCTATTTTTCCAATGTTGGCCGGTCTTTCATGAAAACGGTTGCAGATAAGCATGGGCATGCTATAGGCTTTCGCGCGTGTAGTGAGCATTAGCTCAAATTTTTTTATGTCTTAGTTGTTTAGTGTGTAGGCTACATCTTAAGTGATCTTAAAGTGATATATTTAGTACTGCTGGACACATCTTCACCAAACTTTGAGCATTGATGCACTCTGGGCCAGCTTAAATTCGGTGCATCAAAATGTCAAATTTTATGGTCATGAATGGTCAGTTCAAGGTTACGGTGGGCGAGGTCAGTTTTTGTTTGTTGAACACTAACTGAGTACACACCAGACGACGATGCTTGATGCTTGCGTCATGCAGCGTCAAAGTCAAGGTCGTTACAAGTTCAAATATTTAAGCGAGTTTTGCGGCGTTTGATTGTCAAGAGTCGCAAAAAATGTAGTCTGTTGAGTGATAAGTTTTGTAGTTAAAACTTAGTAGCCCCAATATCGCTCACGCCTTAGCCGTGATTACGTGCCAAATATATTTGCAAAATGGCAGCGTAGCTGTAGAGGTTGTTGCATAATATCGGAGGTCAGTAGCCCTCGTTATAATGTTTAAGTATACATAATCAAAAAGAAACATCGTTTTTACGATTCTAAACCGAAATTAGCTCCATACGCTTTGCAGGTCTTCTGGATTATGTGCGCAAACGATTAATATTTAAATTTTGTCAGGTATTGTGTGGACATGTTTGAGGTAAAATACCGTAGCACTTCTCCACTTGATTGCTAAGAATCGAACAGCGAAAGAATTATCAAAATCGGAACACATTTTCGAAAACTATCATAAAAGTAAAAATATAGCCTACGCGTTTTATAGAAGAGCGTAGAAAGTGATTAGTCGGCGACCGACGGCGAGATGCAATTCGTAGCCGACCGTACTTACGTAACGGTCGAGCTTATGGTATGAGTTGTCGTCTGTTTGTCTGTCCGTTCGTCGTCTGTCCATAACGGATGTACGGTACGTAGCACATGGGTGTGAGATAGGGTTAATGGGTTTACATGTAGGTTGCTATTGATCACTAATAGAAAGTTGCATATTGGCTTTCAAATGACATGAAAATCATTGACCTTGAATGACCATGAAGGGTCATAACGCACTATGGTATGCCAATCGTGCGGTATTGTAGCTAAACAGTAAGTTGTAGGGGGTCGGCAATGGTACCATCGGATGGGGCACTGGCGACTTCCTATAGGCTGTCAATAGTCACCATGTCTCCATCTGCAGTGGTTTGGCCGCAATTCTTAGTGGAAAGTTTCAAGCTGTAAGTGGCCGTATCTCGGAAATGGTGAGACATAGGGTCAAGGTTACTATGAATTATTAATATGAAGTGGCATACGCCCTTTCAGACAACATGAAAATCATAGATATTGAATGACTCTGAAGGTCACTGACAACCAGTACGGTCGGCTATCCTAGCGACAGCTGGGCTTCTTATTTAAATGATTGCGACGCAAGTCGCACTTCCAAGAAGCTGAAATAATCTAGAACAGTCGCAGTGCAGTGATTTCAGACGACACTAGGGTAGGCATAGTGGATTTTTGTAGGTGCATATTTGGCAAATTGCTTGAATTTAGGCTACTTGCTGTGGGATTTACATTTTTACTCCTCGCGCGCTATGTTCCTAACGTAGCAAAGAGAAGTATATGAGATCAGTGTAATATTGACGACCGACCGACGACCAACGACCGACCTACCTTCTTTCCTGGAAGAGCCTTCTTGGAAGAACTTCAAATGGCTATATCTCGGTAACGGTGCAAGATAGACGCATGGTCACAATGGACCACCCGTAGGAAGTAGCCCATCGCGAGTCGAATGGTCACTATTTGAAACTTTTCCCCCTCAGTTTCTAAAATCCAACAATATTTTACGAACTTCGGTGAGACAATTTTCAATAACGACTTCGACGCCAGTCACTATTAGTACACCGTGTCTCCAAAAACACTGCACCACTTTTATTTTTTTTTTTTAACTTCTTGAAACACTGGCCGATTTTGATAGTTTATGGCAGGCCAAATCAGGAAACAACTCGACTTTAATGACTTTAGTTTCGGCCACTTCGCCTTAATACTGTTGCTGCATTAGCTTGTGAAATTTAGAAGTCTGGCCATTTACAACAATGAATTCATACTGGGTAGCGCGTGCGTCGGCTCAGAAATGATTAAACGAATAGCGACAAACACGAGTAACAGTTATTATCTCTCAAATAGTCACAAGTGTCACACAACATCATCTGTATTACAGCATTTGCTCACAATGTCCTTCTACAGCACGAACGCAAGCGGTGGACGTTGACTTCGCTCGCCAACAGCGCGTATGACTCAGAACGGCTCACTCGCTGTTGATGCGTCATTTCACTTCGTCGACGTACGAACGATCTTAAAATCAATACAATTAGCGTTAAATGAATTACAGATTTTCAATGATTTTGCAGTCTCGGTGATTTTCTGAGCTGACATGCGCCATCCAGCATGAATTCATTGTTGTAAACGGCGAAACTGCGACTTCTGCATTTCACAAGGTAGTGTAGCGACAGTATAAAGGCGAGGTGGCCAAAACAAAGGTCATTTGTGTCAAGTTTTTTCTTGATTTTGCCTGCCTAAAATTATCAACATCGGTCAATGTTTCACGGAGTTATTCAACAAATAAAAGTGGCAGTTTTTTTTGAGACACGGTGTATAATATTGGACGGGTCTCAAATAGACGCCGGGTCTTTAATACAAGCCGAAAGGAACAAAACAACACTTTGAAGAATAAGCTTACAGGAGAAAATAATGCGCGCGAGGAGTAGGCCTACATTAGATTGGTCACAATCTAATAATATTTTATACAGTCATCGCATCATCGCATTGCCTCGTGGGTTGACTCTAATGCAGCATCAGTAGTGCTGCGCTAATAGACGACGATTCCTGACTGTTGTTATGTCGTCTAGCTGTTCACCGTATGTCGAAAACGCGTTTTGTCGATGATAGATCAAAGAGTGACGCGACCGCGAAGCATTTGCATTGGCTCAGTGCTTGGCTGCAGTACCAGGGAAGCTACAAGCAAGCAGTTAGGCCTACACCGCGCGTCGTTGCCGCATTAGCTGCCACAGTGCCTGTGTCGCCACCGTCGTTTCAGTCAACGACTACGACATCGTCTGACATGAAGCTCGTTCTTGGATTGTTCAGTTGATAGTAATAGAAATGTGCCGGTTGAGATCATCTACACATTTCTACCGATTGTCGTCACTTTCGGCTATTCGTCAGATTTGTCTGTCGCCAAAGACGATTGTTAACGCTCTTATCGTCTTGACGATATCCGCCACAGCAGTTTGTGCAAAGAAACTGCCGAAAATTGAAGCCTTTTTCCAAGGTGAGTGAGAGTGCTTAAGCATGACCGGCAAAGTGCTGCAATAGAGAAAAACGATATTTTATACATAAAAATAATAAAATAGGCCTAAATTTCGAAGAAATTTCTGCTGTATATCTTTTCAACTTTACAACCGCGGTGTAAGGCAAATAGGCCCATGCATTGCTACAGCCAAAAGTTGTGAGCAAATTTAGAATTAGCAAATATACGTACATGTAAGTTGAGTGATACATATTTAGACGTATAAATGGTTGTGAAATCTCAAGACCGAACGGTTAAATTTTAAGATTACGATCTCGTGTTCAGTCAACTTCAATGACTGCGTGTCTCCGCGATTTTTTCTTGTGGTCTAGCATGTCTTTGTGATATACATTTAGAATTGTTATTATTTTGGAAAAAAATCAATTATGTTCGTGGAAATCATGGGTTAATGGTGGAAGAAGCTTTCGTATAATTTAATTGTAGTTATGGGGAAAATATCGTCGCAGACTATTGTTTTTTTATCACATGAAGTTTTATTTTGCAGATGGTCCGATTATAGTAATCATATAACATAGTCTTTTTACGAGTATACGGAGCTTTAGTTGATTCAGAGAGATTGGTTGCAGATGGAAGTTCATAGACGGTCTATACAAACTGACACGTAAGTGTTACGCGATGGTTGATTGTTGATGACATCGTGCCGGCATCTGCTGGCAAACCGGTCGCTATGACGACACAGTCTGTCAGCGTCCGTAACTGAATTAAAGCCGTCGACACGCAACGTCGTTGACTAGATACCCCACTAGTGCTGCAGCCCAACGGCGATCTAATGACCGACTCAGAGTTATAGCGTTGTATTAGGCCACTAGTCCTCCTAGCTTCTACTGGCATCCTTCCTTCCTTCCGACACGCACGTCACTCGCTCTATCTACGTCTCGCCGTACGTCGTTCGTCTTCCAACGTTCGATCCGCCTAATGAGGGACGGCCGGTGCGACCGACCGCATGATAATAGAGGCAATTTGATGAAATTTCCTCCGACAATCATCTGTAATCAGGCCGAGGTTAATGGACCGACTGGGCTGACTCTTTCTCTGTCTCTCTCTTCGACGTTCCACGATGCTGACAAATTGCTGGTCTTCTGATAGACAATGTAAGAAAACTATGCTGCCTCCAGGATTGGAAGCAGTGCAGTCATGTTGATGCGACAGTGTGAAAATGCTCAAAAGCATGTGCTAGGCCTACTGTGGTTGCCGCCAACTCAAATGTTCATATATGTAGTTGGCTCACCGATAGATACGTTTTTGTTTTTATATCAGAGAATGGCCGTCCAGTGTCATCCAAGGTCATTGATTTTGGTATCAATTGAAAGCGCTTATGCAGCATCCTAATATTGAACAATAGCAAGTTACGTTGGTCATATCTTGCATCATGTCAGAGAAATTGCAATTTTTTGGCTAACAACCGCACCCTATACCACAGTATTGTGACCCCACCTATATTTCGGGCGAAATTTGGGTTGTTTTCCAAAACAGTGCTTACATTCACCGCGCATTTGTCCTGTTTCACAATTTTTGTGTGTGCGCACGCGAGCGAGAATAATGACGGACGATCCATCTGTTCGTCTGTGGATGGAGTATTTCTTAACTCTGACGTCAAATTGTGGCACGGATTTTCCGCGGGGCCGATATGTGCTGTGTCTCGACAACGATAGCTAGAATATAGGCAAATACTATGTTTGAGAACGTGAAGTAAAATCTTTATAAAGCGTCTTTTTTATTTTGACGACAATGTTTTAAAATTTCAACTAATTAAGACTAATAAATAATTATTTAATTTTGGTTGCATGGATTTAGCTGCGTTGATATATTTTATCGCATAACGCCAAGGGGTTCCGTTTGTGTCCGGAGATATGATGTATCGGGTGGCTGTCCACAAGTCCAGTGCGCTGGTCGGTTGTTCAGTATGCGAAGTGTTGTCGGCGGTCGCAGCTGCTAAACACCGTCCGTCTGCCCGTCCGTTCGTCGGTCCTCTCGGGTCCCGGGTCCGCTTGGGTCTTGCCCCTGCAATCGTCCGTCAAGTCAAGCGCCTGCAGTTTGGCCCGTTCGCCCGCCGCCCGCCGTCGCTGACGATCTAACTGCCGTTGTTTGACGACTGGCCGCATGTGACGTCAGTCGGTCGGTGAAGTATCAGGCACGGACATCACGTACTCAGCGCCCTGGCGTCGGCGTCTTGGTGGGTAGCGGCACCGTCTTCGCGTGCCCGTCCGCCGGGAATGCTAAGCGACAAGATGCAATACATCGGACCACCCACCTAGCCAGCCACCCAGCGCGTTTTCACCGCTGATCTTCAGGCGTCGGTGGTCGTCTTCGACGCAGCAGCCTGCTTATCTGAGCTTTACGACGACGAGGCGTTGCATACGTTCGGCGTCAAATCAGCATGGTCAGCATGTTGCACGGCTACCGACGCACCTGCTAGCGCTGGCTGCTAATAACTGATCTCATGACACAGCGCCACCCATGCAATATGATTTTACCGACAAGCTTATACAAACTAAGCTGCAAAGCCGAGCTGTACTTTTCGAGCTGCGTCACAGTTGTCTTAATAATCATTCATTGCAGTTAACAATAAAGTCATGCCCGCAAAACGGCTACATTTAATTGCATATATGTGACATGAACTTATAAGTCTTTGCTTCGAAGTCTGAATTAGTCAATGCTGTACTTTCAACAGATTTATCCAATTTGCAAATGGCAAAGCTTGAACTTCACCTTTGACTGGTGTGTTAAAAATGGTGTACGGATAAAAAGGCTACTGGACACCAAGCTGGTTTTTCAGTAGAGTTCTTTTTCCAAACTAAATGCACATTTTGTTTTTTTTTGTACTCAGTAGAGCAAGTCATCAAAAGATGCTACTCTATCATTGCGGGCTTAACGTCGCATGCGAAAAAGCTCAGATATAGCATGAGACAAAGTTCTTGCATAAAAGTCATGGAAATTGGATTCAATAGTTTGGCGAATTAACTTATGCATAATGAAAAACCAGCTGGTGGTTTTTTTATTCGGGATTCTCAAAAATAGGAACAAGAAATATCCTATAGGCTATATGACCGGTCAAATTTTGTCACCGGTCAAAGGCGCCTGGTCATTGCCGGTTGACCGGTGTAATATTCTGCCCTTTAAGGGCCTGATATTTGACCGGCCACCGCCTTGAACAGCCTTAGCCAGTACGTACAAGCAATTGCGATCAACCAAGACCGTGTCCCTGCGGAGGTACGACGAGCATCCGCAGAGACGGCGGTAGCCGAGCAACTGACGACTTCAACCGTAGCAAGTACGGTATCACGGATCCGCCAGTCAGCCAACTATCTCGTCAAGCCTAGCAAGTAGTTTGGCTATCACGCTGCAGTCGGCAAGTTTTTTGCTTGCCTGCAAAAATCTCGAATTTACCACCCATATTAGACGCAAATTTTTGGTGTTCATTATTGTCACATAAATCTTTTAAAAACGTTAACCTCAACCCAAACCCTAACCTTAACCTAAATCCTAATTCCTAAACACTGCACCATAATATTCACGCTAATTCTAGTCTGTAGCGCGTATAATTCGCTAGGGGACGTCTGCGATTTTTCGTTTTGACCGGTCAAATAACCTGTAAACTATTTGACCGGCTGCTATTTTTAATTGCTGTAAACCTAATATTTTAATAGATGTCTACTGCTCATATTTATTATTATTATTTTAATACATTATACAATTTATAAACCTTTCATAAACTACTTTATGTAATATTAAAAATGTCAGGTACACGTATACATTTTTGACATTAGTGTTTGAATAAGTGCCTGAACAATGATGAAATAAAAAAAATATAATTTTAGATGGTTGCAACAATTTTAACTAGATATTTTGCAGTTGCAGTTTCTTTTACTACAACATATTTGACAGTACAACTGCATCCTGTGATCATTCTTATAGCGTGTAAAGATTTGAAGTTTGCATTAAATGTACAAGAATGACAACAGATAGGCCTAGACGTTTCATTGTTGTAGCCGAACAGTGTGCATCACAAAAAAACGGAAAATTATATTAAATAACAATAAATTCCGATCAGCTACAGAATTAACACTTGTCGCCGAACAAGTTGTATCGAAAGCGACTCGTTTATACTTTTATCTGCTAATCCCTAACGGTTGTCGGAGCGTTCATCCTGATTCGTTGGGCGTCCACTCGGGCGTGGCGGCATTGCCGGTGTTTCCTCAGACGACAAATCGTTCAAAATTACCGTCTCGCTGACGGGGCGAGATGTCGGTCGAGTCGACGAGATAACAAAACACCAGCGACACTCAGCCGTCTTATTTCTTATTAGGCTGCCGGAAGCCACGCAGCCGCCAAGAAATAGATTGCTATCGATTGTTCTGAGGAGGTGAGAATGCGCCGAGCAAAAATAGTTCAGTTGTATCGCTGAAACTTGGCACGTCGTTCGTCGTCACTCGTCGCCACAATGCTTTTTAGTCGAGTCGCCTCCGCAGAACGTGCGCATTTCTTCACTTCTTCGCGTGATGCCCTAGTCGACAACATACTGTCTGCTCAGTTCTCTGCATCAAACGGAAGCTGCTGAAAGCGCGGACTTTGTCAGTTCGTCCAAATACATTAACGCCTCGACTGCTTACCAAGCCGCATAGTTTCAACAGCGTTTTGTGTGTGTCGACATTAAGTTCCAGGTTAATACTTATATTCGCATATACGTATAATTCTTACACTTCGTAAATTTACACATTTTGCGGTAAATCGTGTGTGCATATACACTGTGGTCCATAAAACGTGCCACTCTTATTTCTTGAATAGTTCCGTGCAGCATTGGCTGATTTTAGTAATTTTTGGCGTGTAACGTCAGGAAAAAAACTCGACGCAAATGACTGTACTTTTGGTCACTTCACTTTAAAGTTTATTTACTCACGACAAAGGTAAACAAAACACAAATCAACAGACAGACAGACAGGTTGCTGAGCCTGCTCTTTGCGAGTGGTGTCAACGTGTGCCGCTTGCATTCGCGCTGGAGAAAGAAATTTTGAGCACATGCTGTAATAAAGAGGATGTGATGTGACGCGTGTGACTTTTTGAGATACAATAGTTGCCAATCGTGTTTGTCGCTTTTCAGTTAATTATGTCTGAGCCGACGTGTGTGCTATCCAGTATGAATTTATTGTTGTAAATGGCCAAACTATGACTTCTGCATTTCACAACGTAGTGTAGCGACAGTATTAAGGTGAGATGGACAAAACTATAGTCATCTGCGTCAAGTTTTTTTCCTGATGTCGCATGCCAAAAATTATTAAAATCGACCTACGTTTCACGAAGCTATTCAAAAAATGAAAGTGGCAGGTTTTTCATGGACAACGGTGTATTTCATTATAACGACACAGCGAGTGCTACTTTAATACTTAGCTGAGAGAATGAAACCGTCTTTTAGTGGCAGTTTTCTGCGGCTTTGTTGCTCCGTTTGGAACGGTTTCAACGCTTAGCGTCTGCTGCATAATAATTGCCTCGTCAAGCGTATATTAAGCGTCAAATTAGTGCGACTGGACTGCACGGTAGCAAACATCGACGGTGGACGACCGGAGTGAAAGTCGCCGAGCACACGACAACGTCAAACCGGTGCGCTGTACGCGTAGAGTACGTGCGACGAATTACAGACGACGTGTTGTGACAACATTATTTTATGCTCGACGTTACACACAGCCGCCCCGTTCATAACATACAACGACTTCATTTCGCTCGATATCACTAAATTACAACAGAAAACCACTGATAAACATTCTACTTAATGATTAAATCTTCACTTAACCGACACGTAGGTTCTATATCTAGAGTGCAATCTCAAAGGTGCAAAAAATCAACAGGGTATCGAATAGTTTAGATGCCAGTCAATCGTCGAAATGAAACCTCAAAATTCTGTAGGCCTACCAGGATAGACGGGGTCGTTGACGACATGTAGGCTAAATAAAACGTTTTGGAAAATGTTTCACTTTACATGCAATTGCAACTGCAGTCTTGTGAATAATGGCGTGTCACTGAATTGCCTTTGAATTTACAGCGAGATCGCATGTTTGTGATGAATGCCAGCCGGGTATAAACAGTCACTAGTTCTAGGAGCATTGTTCGTTAGAGTGGTAAATGGATAGTGAATGGTGTCATCCCACAGAGATCGTGTTATCAGGTCAGACCAGGCGCCTTGTCAGCGTGCGTCACTGCATGGAACTCGCTCGTTCAAACTCTCGTCCAATTGTCGACTATAATAGACTCCCATTCAGCTTCGCTTTCCAACCGCTACGTTGCTATGTTTAAGCTGGTATACAAAATTTTTTAGCCGTAGAACAGTCGACTAGAACACATGCCATTTGACTGAGTAGCAGATGAAGCACGGACCGACCACAACTCGACGTGATGAGCAGTTTCATGGAAGATTTCTGTTTGTTTGCTTTATTTTCCGTTTCGAAATATCGGCCAATTTTTGTCTTTATTTTTCTTACATTTTTATTTTTATTTGAACATTTTTATATTTGCAAAGTAAAATATCGCTTATGCCGGTAATTTGCGATTGATTTCCTGATCCACTGCGACCACTGTCGTGTATCCAGATGCATTTCTTTCAGTAGTTTGCCGGTTTAACAGTTGTGCAGTTGGTCACCAATCCGACAGACGACGCTGCTTTGTCGATATTCTATTGAGCGACGGAACAAATCTGTCGCACTAATCGTTATGAATATGTTCGGCGACGATGGAGCGTTTAGCAGGCGAGACTTGGAGGCCGGAAGCAGTCGACTTGCATTGAGAGCGCCCAACGACCGAGCGACGTGAATTCGATCGAGAACGTTTGCTGTGCCGGTTAGTGACAAAGGCGCTAGCTGTGTGTCAGGCTTGACAAAGACACATCAAACGACGTCTATTTGTGACGCATCGATGAGCTAGCCACTGTGCTAAATGCTGGCAGACCGACCAGCTAAACATTTATAAGTAAGCAGGTCACCCTCCAACTGTCTTGCGATGCCGCCAACGTTAGCTGCTAACGCACAAAGTATATCGTCTTCTTGTTCTAAACGGTATTGTATTTGTACATGATGATTTTATCATTTACAACACAGTATTGCATAACTACTTTCTGCAAGTCGTAATAAATGTACTGCCGTACTGGACACATAGTTTAGACGCTGGAAATGAGAGTAAATGATGGCTAATTCAATAATGACAGTGTGCACAGAACCGCTAGAATTTTCGGCTTTCAAGTTGACCAGAAAAATATTTTACGGCAACCACTAACATATTAAAGCGGGTAACGAATAACGAAGTCCGAATATCAAACAGCACGGTCCGTATCACACGAATGATCACAAACTCTGAACTAACGAAACTGTATGTTTATTTTGATTGAAAAACTGCATTTTAAAGTCAAAGACAATAACGTCGATGAAGTCCAGAATATGTCAATGGCAAACACGCAACTGCGAATGTTTGCGTTAAACTCTGCTAGCAAAGCAGTAGTTACTGCAAATAGATAGGTCGGAAGTACTTTACAGTAATAAATTCATCAATTACGACCAAAAAATGATTTGTACCTCAACGTTTCGATTTCCATCGGAAGTCTTCTTCAGGAAAATGAAAACAATCATTTTTTCCGGTGCTTGACACAGTAAGTAGGCCTAAGTCCTGTGCCAAGAAAGCGGTCGTACGCAAAAAAGATAAAGAAGACAAAGAGCAGACATCAGAATGTGTCTACAAAGTTCCATGCGCCAATTGTGATAAGACATACTTAGTTGAAACAGAAAGGAAACTTGGTATCAGGTTGCAAGAACATAGAACTGAAGTGGAGTTCAAAACCAAGCGAGCTTTTACCAGAAATCAGCGCTCCAGCACTTCAGCAGAATACAACAAATCGGTTCTCATCGACCATGCTCTTTAAGAAAACCACGTGATAAACTGGTCTGATGCGTCGGTGATCGACAACGCACCTGAAAGAGCCACCAGATGGATCAAGGAGGCAATTCACATCCGCAAAGAGGGACAACAAGCCATGAACCGCGAAAACAGCTACCAACTCAGCCATGGGTACGACCGCTTTCTTGGCACAGGACTTACTTACTGTGCCAAGAGCCGAAAAAGAAATGATTGTTTTCATTCTCCTGACGAAGACTTTCGATGGAGGTCGAAACGTTGAGGTACAAATAATTTTTGGGTCGTAATTGATGAATTTATTACTGTAAAGCAGTAGTTAGATTACATTTACGTGGACCAGTTTAGGTCCATGAATTAGCTGCGTTGTCGCTTCGGCGGATCGAGGACTCGACGGTACAACAATCGTATCGTAACTACGCACGCATCACTACATGCACTACCACCACCACCACCATCATCATCATCAGCAGCAGCAGCAGTAGCAGCCGTGTCACGTGACGTATGACATCACGCGATCCGTCGCCGATCGTTGCGCTTGGTCGATGTTCAATTTGTGCCGTGTCGTCTGCGAGTTGACCGCAGCCGTTCAATCCTGCATCCACGCAGGTGCAACTCAGTGGATGCAGACTGCCACGCAACGACCGCGGTCTTGCAAATCAATCACTTATTCAATCAATAACCGTTTACAAAAAATCATTAGGTGGCTTGGTGGCTCAGTGGTTAGGGTGTTGGATACGAGACCGAAAGGTCCACGATTCAGCGCCCAGCCAATGCACCACTAAGTAACAGCCTTAGGCAAGTTGTTCACACCTACCTGCCTGTGTAGGTGCAAGTGTCTAGTGGTTGGTGTCGACTCGTAACT
>Ga0209367_1005455_pt1 | contig 17630 bp, 8 predicted proteins | sample WorMetLIZISLAND2_FD_187412 | JGI IMG/M metagenome (GOLD analysis project Ga0209367, IMG submission 187412) | Marine gutless worms symbiont microbial communities from Max Planck institute for Marine Microbiology, Germany - Olavius geniculatus... ... | reverse complement strand
CGACACCGATTTCTCCCGCGTTAGGCGAAACAAGTCCGGTGAAGATCGGTCCAGTAACCTTGGAGATCTAGATGTGAGTTTTTACCCACCGAAAGCGCATTTTTCGGAAGAACATATTTCGGCTCCTAGGGGGTGCTGCGCCCCCAAATTTTTACACGCGCTAGAGAATCACCAAGTCTTACTAGCGCACCCCCCATCGGGGATGGAAGCCCCCCTTATAAATTTTTTCAAAGGGGGGTCAAAAATTGGCTTAAAATGCAATAAATTAGCGCTTATAACTTCGGAGTTAGGGGGTGTAGCCCGACGAAACTTTGCCACTTGACGCGGCTCTAGGTTGGGGTGTTAACGCAAGTACGAAATTTGAAGGCACCGCCCCCTCTTAAAATTTGGGAGAGCAAAAAACGTCCAAAATTTAGTACGTTTTACGACAACTTTCGAGTTTGACCGCGAATATCTCTAAACTGGATAGAAATATCGACATAACCTAAACGGCGTTATCAAATACGGTTAATTCCGCGTTGAACAAAAAAAATTTTGTGAAATTCCGTCCACTACGAACCAAGTTATAAGCGTTAATGTTGACCTATCCTAAGTCGCATTTTTCGGAAGACCATATTTCGGTCCCTAGGGGGTGCTGCGCCCCCAAATTTTTACACGCGCTAGAGAATGACCAAGTTTTACTAGCGCACCCCCCCCCACCGGGAACGGGGGCCCCCTTACAACTTTTTTCTAAAAGGGGGTCAAAAATTGGCTCAAAATGTAATAAATTAGCGCTTATAACTTCGGAGTTAGGGGTGTAGCCCGACGAAACTTTGACACTTGTCTCTATATTGGGGTGTTAACGCAAGCACAAATTTTTGGGGCACCGCCCCCCTTAAAATTTGGGAGGGCAAAAAACGTTCAAATATCGGTGCGATTTACGACAACTTTTGAGTTTGAGCGCAAATATCTCTGGAACCGATGAAGATAACGACATAACCTAAACGGCGTTGACGAGTGCGATCCTTTCTGCATTGAACAAAAAAAATTTTGTGAAATTCCGTCCACTACGAACCAAGTTATAAGCGCTAATGTTGACCTACCCTAAGTCGACGAAGCCAATGCATTTGAGTTCGGGCCACGTGACTTTGATGCCGGGGAAATTCTCTCCCCCTTCTTTACCCCCCTCCTCAATTTCCTCCAATCGGACTTAGGGCGCCGGGCGGACTCCCGTTGGGCTTTGCCCCAAATTTCTAGTTTTATTTATTTTTACATTTAAACCAAATTTAAAGTTGAATCACGTTGGCACAACGGAGCGTTAGAAAACTTTTGAAATAACTAACTTTTCCCTAATTTTGTTTTTTACTCGAAAGTATTATTCGTAGTAGCATACGTGTCCACTGTCCAAACGGCACCAGTGCGAAACCATCACGTGATAGTAGTGCAAAGCCATGTTTAGCTCCTAATGGCCAAGCCATTACCCTTCCACTTGATATGCTCTCAATTTTGGCTATCTGTTTTTTTTTTATTTCTATTGATTTTTGGTTGTCTGCGCGCTGCTCACTGCAGCCAAAACGTGATGCGGATACTTTGACTCACTGTGTGATTTCGTTTCATCCTTAAAATTTTTAAACTTCGTTACCGTGGCAGCAAGGGTCTGTCGTGAGGGAATTTGGCTAACATTATTTAATTGACAAACCTTAAAAACACTCTGTTTGATACAAAAAAAATCTGTAACATCTCTTGTAAAAGCAGAGTTTCGTTACCGTAACGACACCAGTAGGCCGTGGTAAAATTTAAACGACGCTATCCAATTGCGCGACACCTTAAATCCCTGTTTGGTGCAGATATCGCGGAGACATCTAATACAAGACGCACCTTGACCTCAAGTTGACCTTGACTTCGTCGTGTTTGATTTATCTCTCATTTATGTGGCAATTATCGGCGCACGTTTTCAGTAAATTGGCACAATTAAACGCTCATAAATGAACATAAACGTGTCAGCCTTTCGAAGTTATGATCATGCTAGGAGAATTAAATTTTTGGAGCGAGTCGAGTCGACGGGGCAGCGTGCAGTTAGGCTATTATTTTTTATGGCAGTGTATGGCAAAACAGGGACACCCCGAACGGCGTCGTCGTGACACCAGCAGCAGTCAGACACTGTGTTTAGAAAAAACACTTACTCACTTCTTCTTTTGTCTGCCTAAAAATATTTGGATTTATACAAATTTTTAGCGAATGCTACGTAGGACCGCATATTTATCCGGATATTTATCTGATGACTGTATGAAGAAGATACTGTTCAAACGAACACGGAGTCTGTCTAATGCATCTCGATAGATAACAGCAAAGTCCGTATAAATTAAATGAGTGAGCTGTGTTGGCCAGTGGTAAAAATTAAAAAGTTTAATTGCGGCCTCGAAAATAATGGGGTCACCACCTTGACCTTTTGGGGTTACGTGACGTCATCGGTCACGTGACCATTCGATTCGCGGTGGGCGACTTCCTATAAATGGTCCGTTGTGACCATGAATCTATTTTGCACCATTATGGAGATATGGCGCCTCAAAAGTCGGACGGACGCACGGACAATCAGGTGATTTTATACTCTGTCCAATGCTATGCATTGCATTAGACGGACAATAACCGCTAGACTATTATACGGCTGCCGGACAAATATTCTGTGCTTTGTAGATAATGGGTTTTCAATACATCCGTTACAGGCGGACAGACAGACGACAACACCATAAGTTCTACCGTTACGTAAATACTGTCGGCTAAAAACTTTCGTGCAACATAATAGTGTTATAACGGTGAATAAGGACAGATTTTTGCTTAAGCAAAATAAACTGATTTTACCGTCGTCACCGAAAATCTCTGAAAAAATTTTCCGACCCAGCCTCTGTAGGCCTATTCATGGGGCCTAAAAATTCAACCACGTTAGGCAGAAAGAATAAGTGTTGACTCTGGGTCAGGTAATTTGCAAAAACCAAGCGGTTTACTTTAAGACCTTGTCGTTGCAATTGCAATGATTTTTGTGTCGGTGATTTTGAGACCTTTATTCTCCGCAAAGTCATAATGACACGGCAAAGCGGACGACGTTTTGGTCACGTAGCACGGTTAGGCCTACTAAAATTAATGTAGTTCTACAATGTCGGGTTAGGCGAATGCGCGGCTGGTTACATCAGGCTATTTTTGGCTTTTTGCTTCGGCTGATTTCTACTAAATCGCCGTTTTAATTGCTGTCGTAAAATAATTTGCAACCGCAGAGCAACTGGCCTGCATTTCGCCCTCATAAAAAGATGTCTCAAACAACTTGCTATAGTACATTACTCTTTTCTCAACACTATATTCACTGTATAAAATTTGTATCTTACATGGTTGCAGAAACTGTTCGCTGCCGAAGAACCCAATCTACATTAGCTGCGACAATAATACGGACAACGTTGTCGACGACAGAGGTCGGTGTACAGGGTGGCGACCCCTGGTAAATAACAATGAAAACACGTCCCGTCTTGTCTCCGCAGCCGATGTGATGATGAAACAGTCTGATCGCGGTGTCTATTTAACTCCGACCAACCGGTTCAAGGTACAGAAGCAACGGTGTCTTGATTTGTAACGACTTGTTCGTGATAGTTAGGATAGTGTACGTTTTTTTGATAAGTGCCAACAAAGTTACAACTAGAAGCGATCAAAAATCTCAAACCTCCGTCGAGAATCGTGCTGCCACCTGGCTAATGCGATGGACTTGATACGACTGCAATACGTAGCCATTATTTCTCAAAAGAAGGCCTTGGATTCGTATGTGGATTTAGGTTTACCCCCCTCCGTTAAAATTGTACATATAGGTCTAAATTAGTAGGCCTACACATTAAGGCAATAAAAGCCTAAGCCATAGGGTTTAATAAATAAGTCTGCTACCCTATGTATGAGTCATGTTTGTTACTGCAATGTATAGCGTCGAGTGAAGAAATGGAAAGCTCTGCGGATGAAGTCCGATGACGAGGTTGTGCATACATCGAGCGCGGGGAGTACGAGACGGGTAGACACGTTTTACAGCACCAAGTTGGACTATTCACGACTTGGACAGTACGTAAGTCTTTTCTTGGTTTTCCGCTGACAGTAGAAGTCTGCGTTTGCCTGCACACACAGCAGAGAGCAAATATCTCAATCTACGGCGTGCTTAGGCTAACGTAGCTTCCTATCTTCCGTGGGACGCTACACAAGCCAAGGGTTGCGGGCAACAGGGCGAAGATTAACCGTAGTCGTTTAAAGCGGTGGTATGACTGCTTGCTGCACCGCGGGTTCAGTTGTTATCTAGCGCTGACAGTGGATAGCTGCATAATGTGCTGCGGTGTCATTAATTTATGCCAATTAGCTGCCACTTCTCTGATTATAAAAATACACAAAACGTATTGCCTACGGCTAGTTGTTGAAATTTTACACGCAGTGCTACGAACGTGTTAGACAATGTTATATTATGCGCGTTATTAAATAACGTGCGTTTTGTAGCGTGTTGTTTAGGAGAGCGTTTTGTTTTCCGATACAGAGCAAAAACCGCTTTTGAGGAGGAAATGATTATGACGGCTCTTGCTGATAAATTTTTGACAAGTTAAGCCCCCTTGTAGGACCACCTCGTCCATGTTAGAGCAAGCGACTTTAAGTGACGTCATTTTAGGCACGTGATCACTGGTGACGTCAACGGTGACAGGCACGATGACGTTATCGTTTCTGCTCCGGGTTTTTCCAGCGCCGGAAACTACCAGCAGGGACGCGTTTACATCATATACGGTTTGTGTTGCACGTGTCAATGATGTTCGCTGAATATTAATGATGTAACTTATAGCCTACTAAACATAAAAACCCTGTAAAACACGTTGTCATGGACAGTTTTAATCGTAGGCCCTAAACGCTGAAAAAAACGTGGGGGCGCTGACAATGCAAGTGCTGGAAAATGCAAGTACGAAAAATGCTAGTACGTGTCTGTAAATATTTTTTTGTGGAAATAACAGTAAAACTATTAAGTTTTTGTCAAAAAAAATTAAAACAACTGAATAAAATCCGCAATTTATTATGTTTCATTGTAAGATCATAACGCAGTACAAATTGCCACATCGACAAAAACGGTTTATATGAAGATTAGTAACTAGGACTGAAGAGTACCGGTAGGCTTATACAGTCACTTGTAATGTCTGAGTTAGAGGAGTTCAGCTAGCGAATGAAATCATAAACTGGTAAAAAATTAAGAAGCAATTCTTTCACTTTGTTGAACGCCAAAATGTACAAATGTTTAGTTTTTCGTGTCCTAAGAATGAAAAAGACGGGAAACATATATTGCTGGCGGGCAACAAAGATTGTAAAGAGCTGATAGAACTGGTGTGGGACATTCCTAAAAGTAGCATCCAAATGTCAGCAGATCAAGCTGTGTAGGCCTATTTGATGCAAATATGCAAGCAGTTCTTGCATCAGAAGTGTTTACTTATCTACGAAAAAAACTGTTGGCCATTGCACATTTCGAAAGATTTGTACTTGCATTTTCCGCACTTGCATTTTCAGTCGCCCCAAAAACGTGGCGATCTTTCACTCGGCGTATTGACCAAATTATTTTTTGTAAAAGTAAAAATACAATTTTTTAAATTTGTGAAAACAATAGGCCTAATTTTCGTCATTGCACATAAGCAAGTAATTTTAAATGCGACTTTCGTTATAATCACTTTGATTTTGTATATTTTTAATCATCGCTATAATTTCCAGATTGATCGTTCAACATATATGGAAAACTAGAAAAATATGTCGACATTGAATACCCGTACACACAGACGAACAGATGGACGGACGGGCAAGACCCGTAATATGCTGCCTATTAGGACGGCCGCGTAATAGTAAAATACGTTGAGCAGATAAGAAATGTCAAAACGCATTTTTTAAATAAACAAAATTTTGATAGGCTTTTGTGAAACGATAATGAAGAATTCTGCTGACTTCGCTCGCTACAAGTCTAAGGCTGATGGTACATGGACTAAATTCTTTGCCCACGTTTCTGATACAAATTTCTTGGACGGAGAACTTGAATCGTGTACCATACGCCTAACACTAGATGATTAAGCTGCTATTAATTGTACAGGGTCGTCAAATGGAACCACTGCGAATAACTTAACTCTGGAAGACTCAGCTGATAGAATCCTAGATGGACCTCGGGTCTGTACTGCATCATTTAACCAAAAATTTCTGGACGAATCCCGTCGCAGTCAATAAAAATGTAATCGTATTTTTTTGGGCTATGCGCACCCCGCTGCTTCTAGAATTACACTAAAGTCGTGTACAAAGCAACGCAACTAAACTCAACTTATGATGAGGCCCGAAATATTTTTGTGCTTGTGTTTGCAGTCTGGCAGAAAAGTAGTGACGGAGCCATATTTTTTTTCACTTTGTTGTATTCCATGACATGCCATGCAATATTACACAACAACTCGTAAAATCAAATTAACAGATTGAATAATGTCCAAGAGAACTGACGTAAATATGCTGCAGCGTACAACAGACTAAAAGCAAACAGTTTTTGTTTCGGTAAAACTTTGAAGGCAAGCCAAAAACTAAAACTTTTGAGAATCCGGTAAAAGTTTTACGGACAGAGGTTCTATTTAGGGACAAACAGAAACCTGGAGTCACATGAATTTTTTTAACGCCTGGCGGTGACGATAAAGTCGTAATCGATCGTTAATGTGTATTATGTATATATTGTATACTGTGTAAGCTAAACGGTCGGTTCGGGTGGTCAATTGCTCTGCCGGACATTAACGCTGATGGACAACTGGACATTGCAGTTGCGGCCCCATCAGACGGCTCCACAGACCTACAGTATCACGGCTCCGTCTATATCTACCTCGCCCGCAGTGACCCGGCTGCGCTCAGCTCTCAACCCAACATCGTCATACGCTGCACAGTATTGGCATCGGCACATTCAATCAATTATCAATTGATATATCGATCTCTGTATTTGCAAAATGCACCCTGAACAAAGTTGTCATAGACGCCTGTTAAGAGTAGGCACGAAGAAAACGCCACGACTCAACTAGATGCGTGACTTTAAACATTGGGCCTATCTGCTGATGTCACTGTTTTTCAATTTTTTGCTGAATTTTGCAGTTTTTAGCTAATACTTTTAGAGTTTACTCTAAAAATGCTTGTTTTTATAGTCCGCAATGCTGCAGTATTTTTTAGTTTTCTCTGTTGCGCGGACGTTTTCGCATCTATTCCATCTAATTATGCTTCCGCCACTTTTAGATGATGGCCACTGTATGTCCTTGATGTTGTTGCCGCAGTACTCACACGATATTCATTGGTGGCTTTGTGGGTCAACTTTTCTTTCGTAGTTCAAAAAAATACTCATTGAGTCCTGGAGTCAAAAAGACAAAGGTCGAAGAAACCCCGAAAACCACAGAAGGGAGCTTTGGTACCAATAGATGTGTTTATAATGTTGTTATCATGGCGGAGCCATGGCCAATAGAAAGACAAAGAAGCCATCGACTAGATATTTCGTACGCATACGAAAAGTAAAGTAAAGTAACTTGTAACAGGGCAAAATAAGACTAATTTTAAAATCTTTATACACTGTGTCCCAAAAAATGTCCCACTTTGTGATTGTCTATACATGTATCTTCGCCAAATATTAACCAATTTTCAAAATTTTTTCACTGGTACATTTTCTGGACAATCAGCAATAAAGTGATTGTTAAATATATCCCGCAACACATTAACTGTGTCTCTACACTACCTTGTAAAATATAAATGCAAAAAAACTATTAATCATAGACAGCAAGTGTGTTGGTAAACGAAATACTCTTCCTGAGATAGATCTGTGTCTTTGGATATCTGGCGTATTGAACGATATGTTTGTTTCTGGCCTTTGTGGTTTAGCAAGCCTACCATGTCATACCACGTTTTCTTCAGTATGTGTATGCTTCAGTCTGCTGGTTTCATGCTTTAAGTCTGTGCTGCATGTTTCTAAAATCTTTTTAATAAAATTCCCACTCTTTTCCCATTGCAGTTTATCTTTAAAAATTTTGCCAGTATTCTCCAAAAACTGTATTTTTTGAACTGGTACAAGTTTTTTTTATCAGAGCCTTGTCTCCACTGCTAAATGACACATTACATCACTGGTATATCATCAGTGCATTAAAATTATTATTTACGACAATATCATCTGCTTTTGTTTACAAACATCCGAAATGTATGTAACACTAAACATAATCTAATTTTTGTACGAAAATTACTAATAATTGTTTCCGAAGACGGTTTTTTGCATATGTATTATATAGTGATTTTAGTAATTTTTGAAAATTCATGTTTCACATGGTAGTGTAGCAACGCTGTTAAAGTTTGGTGGGATATTTAACAACCACTTTATGGCTAATTGTTCACGGTATGTGCCAGTGAAAGAATTTTGAAAATCGGTTAATATTTGGCAAAGATATAGAAAATGACAAAGTGGGACGTTTTTTGGGACACCGTGTAAGTCTGGCGTGTGCGTATGTGCAAAGGAATGGTACTGTAACCTGGGTTGGTCGTTGGCTGCGGCTGATGTCAATTCTGACGGTTTCTCCGATCTCGTCGTCGGAGCTCCGTTTGCTCCTTCCGGCGGCGAGCAGCGAGGAATGATAGCTGTTCTGTACTCCAGCTCCCACATTCACGGTTCGTGTGTAGTACAAGGTGGTTGTGCGTTTCGAAAGCAGAGTGGCAATGCATCGCTTACATCCCATCTATTTTCGGTGACAGTTCGAGATAAACGAAACCAATTTTCTACAAGATGGATTTTCGTAGTGTTTTTTACTGTATGTTGTTTACATTGTGTTAATAAACGACATACGCTTTCACTTGCTATATTTTCTTTTGTGATAAATTTTTCAACACTTTAACACTTTACATTAAATTATTTTTGGAAGAACTTGTAGTTAGAATGTAAGGAAGTTGCAATTTTTCGACAGACAGGTGGAAATTTTTAGAAGAGAAAATATGGATGATTAACATTGTAATTTTGTCTTCAAATTTTTACAACTGGGGATTTTCAGCCCAAAATTTAGCACTTTTAAACGAGAATTTTTTTCTAATTTTAAAATTTAGCAAAACATGATTTTTCCCTCTTGCCACGATATTACTGTTTGCATATACGCTGTACACATTCTATTCATTCAGGTATAAATGCAGCGGCGGCTCGACTCGTCTTTCAGTCCAGTAGATACGACCACATCACACTACTGCTTTACCGTCTGCATTGGCTTCGTGCGCCGGAGCGAATAGCGTACAACTGGCCGTGCTGGTCTACCAGTGTGTCCATGGACTTGCGCCAGCCTACCTGGCTGACGCTACAGCCTGTCGCTGGACTTCCTGGTCGACGACAACGCCTGCGCTCGTCATCGATCTCAGCACCGGCTGTACCACTGACATGTCTGTCCATGATCGGCGACCGAGCGTTCCCTGTCGCCGCAGCAAAACATGGAACAGTCTGCCACCAGAAGTGACGTCTGCGAACATTTAAGACTGAACTTAAGACTCATTTGTTTTTTCCTCCTATACACTATTGACTGTATAAAGTGACTGCGGTGCTTTTAGCATTTTTTTTCGCTGAAAATTGTATTGCATTGTATATGTACGCTCGTGTACTTACACTTGTGTGCGTACGCTTGCATGTACAGATGGACAGAATCTGACCGAAGCCGACTTTGACTGGACATGGAAAGGACAGCAGGTCAATGACGTCATTGTCTGTGCTTATTTTTAGTGATCGATTCATGGAATACGAATATTTGATTGTTGATTTGAATAATAAATTGCATAGCAACGTGCGCCAATTATTCATTATTTATTATTAGCTCATTCATTTACAGCTAATACAGACAAAGCGACACAAACAAAATCCACAACTGATAAGCCAAAATCTGCCTTTATTTTCTTCATTTTTCTTTATTTTGCTTTATTTTTCCTGCTGAAATTTAACAAAAATTAGAGCGTTACAAATCTGGACCCGCGGACAAAGAATAGCACATTATTTAACCGACTGGAAATGAAACGACAATTTTTCAATACAGCTTTTAACAATTTTTCATATCTGGACTGTGTGTTAGCTGTATTTTGCATTGTGCACAGGACTACGAATGGTTCGGCTACTCGGTAACTGCCGGTAGGCTGAGCGACGGTCGACCGTGGATAGTCGCCGGATCTCCCACTTACAGGCTCTGTGAGCGGTATTAACCGATTTCTACTTTAATAACTTATACAAATTCATCAAATAAAAACGTTTGTATTATTATTGTGTTGACATTTTGGCAACCGCTGCTGCCATCGTTCGGTCATTAAGTCTATCTTTACTTGAGGGAAATAGAGGGTTGCAGGGGGTCCGACTTGGTACCGCAAGGCAGCCGTCGAACAACCTCGTATGTACTTGTTCAGACACTTTTCCCGTAAGACGTACCGTTTAGCCACAACACGTGCGTTACAGACGAGAGACGACAGCTTGTGCTCAAGGCACGACCGCTAGCACGGTCGGCTAAAAACATGCGAAGTCAAACGTGAGCCGAGCAAAAAATCAGATTGTCACTACAGTCTATACGTTACGTATTAACAATTTTCGTTTTTATTTGCCATGTGGCAGCAGCAATTTGTAATTGCACCTTTTACCAGATGGTTCAACCCATAAGCCTATGTCGCATGTCCAATGACAGAAACCTGAAGACATTGTTTTTTGGAAAGATGAACAGCAGGAATAAGAGAGGTTTTCCACACAGAGAGTGGACAGAAGATGTTGTGGAGTGATGCGAAGCAAATCCGCAGAAAATGAGCCACTCAGCACAAAAAGAGTTAAAGCGTGCCGTATATGGATACTCAGTGCTCTATCCACCTAGTGAGCACCGTAAGGACGGAGCGCAGGCGGGAATCTCCCTTCCTTAGGCCTTTAAGCCCGTAGGTGGATAAACCACTGAGTCCGTGACGCATGGCCAGTGCGACGTCAGACCTACGGTTACCTTCCCAGCCGCAGAGCATCACAGCTATTTGGTCGGTACCAAATTATACTGTTTGGTGACAGAGGCACATGCGTGTGAACAACTTGCCCAAGATCGTTACTCGGGTGTTTACACGACCCAGCAAACGTCTAGCAAACTTCCAGCAAATGTAGGCCTATTCAAAATACACCTGCTAATGCTGGACGTTTGCTGGAAGTTTGTTGGATCGTGTAAACACCCTATACCTGGCAGTGCCCCGGCCTGGAGTTGAACCAGCGACCTCGGGGTCACCAGTCCGACACGCTACAGCTACACCACTCAACGCACAGCACCGAAGCAACTGGCAGAAGATGATGAAGCAGGCGTCGAACGTCAACGGGCACTGAGTTCAGGACTAAAGATGATGATGCAATAACGCCCGTATATTTTTGTCGTATTTAGTTCAAACTGTAGTCACGACCCTAAAGACGTTCAGTCAGCGGGCAAAGTGACAGCATTTAAGGCTAGCGATCTAACGTCTCCGTCGGCTAGCATCATTGGTTCGGTTCAGTTCAGTCAGCTTGGCGCTTACGTCAACATCGCGTCATACGACCACCGTGACGTCATTATCGCGTCATCAACCGCTGCTTCAGGTAGATACGCAAAGCTCACCTCTTACACGGCTCTCTTAGTAAGCCGCATTACGGGTTTTGCCTGTCCGTCCGTTCGTCCGTCCGTCCGTCCCTTCGTCCGTCTGTCACTGAGCATCTAACCGAAATTTAAAAAAACAAGAAATTTGAGCTATTGCTCACGAGACGCGCGAAAACCTATAGCAGTGTTGGTTCAGTAGTTTAGCTGAAAATTGGGGTGTTCACGTTAAGTTAATATACAAATACCAAATTCTCTATCTGGATCGCATAACGATAGTACCGTGGCGCCACCTTGTGAATGATATAGACTTGTGTCGCAGCCCGAAATCGCAAAAAATCCATAAAACCCTTTATTTTGGCGCTCAGGGTGGTTCAAGGTCATTGAATTCGGCGCCAATCGAGAGCCACTGTACGACTTCCTATTAGTGATTAATAGTAACCTAGGCCCTATCTCGCACCGTTACTGAGATACAGCGACTTATTGGCCAAAAATCGCAAATTTTGTTAACCCCCGTTTTATTTAGCGCCCCTGTTCGAAGTGACCCCCTTCAAATTTATGGAAAAGCTTTACGGTTCCTGAAACTAGAGTCTTCCAGGCAGCCGACGGTGAAGATTTAGTAATGAGAGCTTACACCGTTTTTGACTGATCCATTCGTGTGACAGACGAAAAGACGGACGGACAGACAGAATTGCGATGGCTAAGACGCGCTGAAAACAGTAGCTGGTTTCGCGCTAAAAACGTAGGCAAACCAAAAATTCTGTGAAGTCCCCCAGGGCAGGAGTAACCGCCGTATACTATTTTCAGCTATAAGGGTTAAAGGTCAGGAGACGGCCGCGTAATATGTCGGCACTGGAACGTCATAGTTTTTAGTAAGTAAGTAAGTAAGTATGTATGTGCATATTTAAAGTGCACAATGTCAGACAGTGGCCGAATCTGTCCACGATATATTGTCTCGGTGTTGGTATTTTCACCAAGCCATCCAGGCCAATTCAGCCTGGCCATCCGTCTGTGAGTAGGCGTAACTGTACCGGTAATGGTTACAGGAACCGGACAGTGCTGGGAAAGAAACGGTGAGATTTGCGTAAGCAACAACTGACCCTGCTGACAGGACTGTCGACGTCAGATTAGTCGCGTGATTAGCCATTAATTTTTACTACTCTGGTCGCTGTGCTATAATTTTCACACTAGGCGATGAAGAGATGTGGCAGACGGGAGCGGTTCAGCTGTTTTACGTCAACAACGGCGTGCTCAACGTTACCCATCCACTGATGACTCTGACCGGTGACAGAGAACTGGGAAGATTCGGCCGCAACGTCATCGTTAGTATAGTGTGTCTCAAACAAAAAATCTGAGCTAATGCTCATGAGACGCACGATAGTCTATGGCAGTTTTTGTTCGCAGGTAATTTTGGTCTATATCTAACCATTTCATCGCAATTCACTCTTTTGCAGCCAAAAATTGCCAAAAAGTTACTAAAAACCCCTATTTTTAGGGTTTAAGGTTATTCAAGGTTATCAATATTAACATTTTTAAAAAGTTCGTCACCAGTGCTTGTTATGATGAGCAGCATGTCTGTGCCTATCTGCAATCATTTTTTACACTAGACAAGCCAACAGCGAATAAATAACCACTTTTTAGATAGGTACCCCCCTTTGACACCCGCGTGCGCAAACATCCTTGAATTTACAGAATTCGGACGTAGACTGCTAAAATTAACATTCAATGGCGAAAATTTCATTTGCAGGTTGTCTTGGTCTATCTCCAGCCATTTTGGCACAATTCACGCTTGAAATGCGTGTCGCAGCCCGAAATCGCAAAAAAATCACTAAAACCCCTTATTTTCGAGGGTACAAGGTCATTCAAGGTCATCAATGTTAACATTTTTAAAAAGCTTGTCGCCAGCGCTTGTTATGATAAGCAGCATGTTTGTGTCTATCTGCAAACATTTTCACGTTAGACAAGCCAATAGAAGTAAAATAACGCCTTTTAAGGCGTGCCCTTTAAGGGGTGTCCCTCTTTTGCCCCCCTCGTTTGCGGGGATTCCTTTGACCCAGTAGCATGAAATTTTGTCACAGAATACTGGAGACTCTAGGCTATCACACGGTGAAAACCCGAAGTTTCTATCTTGCCTGGTTTTGAATTGGTACCGGGTTGTGACGGACGGACGGACGGACAGACGAACGGGCAGAATTACCGTAGTTAATACGCGCTATGCTAGCTCTCGCGCGTAAAAACTTTCTACTTTACTTATTCATAGTCCACATCTTCGTTACAGTTTTTCCAAAAAGAACTTACTGCCACACTGGGTAGATTGTGTAGCGACGCATGCAGTTATGTTTGGTTGGATATTTGATAACTACTCAATACAAAATTGTCCGCATATCGAGTGTGTCGATGAAAAAATTTTGAAATTAACACCATTGATATTTGGCGAAGATACGGACAAAGACAAAATGGAAAGTTTTTTTAAAACGTTATGTAATTTTTCGTATCTGTTTGATTGTTTTAGCTTAATAACTTTTCGTCGAGAGAAAAATCGTTAAAAAGTTTTGGATTCGAATGCGGATTCAGTATTTCAGGATTTGACTGTTTCTTGGACCAGTCTCCACAGCTTTGTAACGTTTTTTAAAAGTCGGTTATAACTAACGGAGGTGCATGTAAGTTAACGCCCTATTTTTTTCCACCAAAATCTATCCACTTTTATCTGAAATTTTATATGTGACACTGTATTCATGTATTGTATTGCAATGATTGTATACACGATATATTGTCACAATCTAGCCTTTCTGCTGCAATGCTAATAAACGTTTATTTCATTTCGTTTTTTGCCCATGTTTCGTGACTTGTATAAAAAAAAATTCATCAAAATCTTTCACGTTTTTTAATCCAGTTAAAAACGAACACAGACTTACAAATCTTTAATCACGACTGTTTCCTCAATTTCAGCGAATGTAAAAAATGCCGAAATATCGACTTCTGTAATTCTATAAACACGTTTATCGCTTGTAGTCCTAATAAAATGTCGTCTCTCTCTCTCTCGTCATACTGTTTTACGTAGTGATTTGTACTGTATAACACAATGTCTGTAGATATATAAAAGTCGATCGGACGGGTTGGATCACATAGTCGTGTCAGCGCCGTATCGTTCTCAGACCGTTCTGTCTCAAAGTGTGTTGCCGTCACAGAATTACGCTGTATATTTTTTACCTCTAAAGCAAATTTTTGCAAAAAAAACTTTTTAGAGTGTGATGCGTTTTGCAAACGTTTCAGACGTTAACACGTGGTTGCGTACAACTAAATCAGAAAACGTTTGAGAATATTTTTGCAGCGGTTTCGTGGTTTGCATTTATTGGAGAGAGATTAATATTATTGGATAGCTAATTTACTGTTTCACAGGGCAGCAAGCTCTTTAACACGACGGGATTGTTCAGAATCCTTTAATAGCAATTCTCAGACTCCGTAACTTTATCGAATGCCCATTGTCAGATCTTGAAGATGTCTTAGTCTTATAGCGAAAACCAAAAAATAAGAATATTTATCAATACTATTCTGATAGTGTTGACAAGTTAAAAAAGCGAGTATGCTTACATTTTTGTACCGCTTGATAAACTGATAGCATGCCGTTATGAATGAAAAGTGATAAATGATGATGCTGATAATAATGAAGATGACAATACTAACGTTATGCTGCTGTTAAACAGGAGAGTCCGGTCACGTGTACGAGTTTATGGGTACAACAGCCAACGTTTCTGCTAGACAGGTTCAATTTCAATTGCTTTTGGCCGACCGTGCCTTGGATACGATGTGTGTCCATCTGTCTGTCGTCTGTCTGTAGCGCATGTATTGTGGCTAAACCTCACGACGTAAGGGGTCGGCGACAGTATCGTTGGATATGGCGATGACGAGTTTCTATAGGCTATCAATAGTAACCCTGTATCTATCTGCAGCGGTTTGGCCGCAATTTTAAATGCAAAGCTGCTGCCTGCAGCCATCACCCACGTGCACCGAGTTACCGCATCGTATCCCATCGTTGATTGTAGGGTTCCATACCGTAGCGTGTACTGTAACTTGGAACTGTAGTCACTCTAGAAAATCGTTTTTTTCCGCGACCGTCAGTCGGACGCTGTCCATCGAATATAGGCGTTACGGTCGGCCAACCCTAACAACAGCTGAACTTTTTGTTTATTTGCGTTTGAGCTTTTCCCGTTTTTATGACACAGCAACCCGTATCTTTAGTGTTTTAACCACTCAAGAAAGAGTAGAATTTCGTCAGAAACTTCAACATCGAGTCCTCCATTAGGCCTAAGACACCTCTTTACCAAGCACTACCGGACTTTTTCTTTTGTACGTCTGTAACAATGATTTAGCTAATCACAGTACTGTGACAAAATTTAAGTATTGGCTCACGACTGTTATAAGCGATCCTCATTATCACACAGTATGTCTCTATGCGACTCTATCTGTCTGTTCGCAGCTCGGCCATTGTGCAGGGTGCGGCAAAAAAGTGGACCCCTAAAGTTTTTCGCCGTTTTCTCAACAGCCGTTTGGGATTTTAATACGAAATTTTACAGCTTTATCTAGTAAAATTTTCTACGACTAATTGCCAAGCAAAATGTGATTATGTTGAAAAACGACGAAGTTATAGACTTTTTACTATGACTGTTTATCGATTTTTCAGCATTAAAAATGTTCAAACTAAAATGCTTTTTAATTTTCAAAAACTGGTTACACGTTACTGCCGATGACGTCACAGTGACGTTTTGATAAACAATAATTTATATTGTTTATAAATTATCACTAAATTATCGTTCCTTTAAAGCAATCGTTGGCTGCCCACCGGATTCACTTTCCAGCGGGACGGCGCGTCAGCACACACAGCACGCAATGCTGCGCAGCGCACAGAACTGGCTGCGGGCCAGCTGTCCAGATATCATCTTAAAAGACAAATGGCCTCCAAAGTCGCCGAATATGAACCCAATGGACTATCTCCTATGAGGTGCAATGTTGGAGGCTTACCGAAAGCTTAAAACAAAGCCGAAAACAAGCGCCGAACTCAAGGAAGCGCTTCAGGTTATCCGGGGCAACCTGCCACAGGGACCGATCGACAAGGCTGTAAAAGATTTCTCAAATAAGTCGACTGGAGGTGGTGTTATAGCTTGGAGCTAGCAGTGAACACTTTGAACATTCACAGTGACAATGGAATTCTGGCATCTTATCTTTATTTAACTGCGTTGTTTCAACGATGTTTAAACTATGGTTGTATAGCTGGAACATTTTTGAATGCTGAAAAATCGGGAGGCGGTCATGATAAAAAGTCTGTAACTTCATCATTTACAACAGAATCACATTTTTACTTGGCAGTTAAATGTAGAAGCTTCTAGAGAATAAATCCGTAAAATTTCAAATTAAAATTTCAAACGGTTGCTTAGAAAACAGCGAAAAACTTCAGGGGTCCACTTTTTTGCCGCAGCCTGTATGTTTATTTTTGCCAATTTTTTAAACGTTTTTGTCGTATTTAATTTTTTTCTCGAACGTTTTTCATAAATATGGTCTAGTCGTTACCCACGAAACAATCCTGAAGTTCCTGACCCAGTGACTCTATCCTCGAGATTAATGACGTGATGTGTGTCTGTCTATGCGTGTGCTTGTATGTCTCTTTATCTCTGTGTGTCTGACTGTTTGTCTGTCTGTCACAGGCAAATGTGACGTATATGATACATGACGTCATTCAGTCACGCTTCGGATCATCAATCACTGTACTCAACAGTCAGAACAATGTACAATATTTTGCTGCTATTGATAATAATAATATAATATTATTGTTATTATTATTAATATTTTTTTAATTTTTTTGTACCCCCGGTAGTAAAGATCCCGAGGGTTAAAAACAAAAAAAGGTAAAGTTAAAAACTATCCACGAATGGCCAGAGGTCTGAACACGTGGGAAAGCTGTCGTGGAGGATGACTGCGTTAAATCGTTGCACTGTGACCGAAAGTCTCTGGAAAAGAAAGGCTGTCTGTCGC
>Ga0209367_1005453_pt1 | contig 17631 bp, 7 predicted proteins | sample WorMetLIZISLAND2_FD_187412 | JGI IMG/M metagenome (GOLD analysis project Ga0209367, IMG submission 187412) | Marine gutless worms symbiont microbial communities from Max Planck institute for Marine Microbiology, Germany - Olavius geniculatus... ... | reverse complement strand
CCCAGTATTTTAATAATGTTTGAAAAAACTTTGATGATATTAAATAACATCTAGATTTGCTTGCTATATTTCATATTTTATTTTAATGAAAAAATATTTCAGTAGCATTTTAAAGAACTTTGTGCTCCCCCCCCTGAAACGTGCAAATCTCCCCCCTGACTCAAAGTGGAGGCAGTTTGCCTTCACTTTACCCTACGTAGTAGGCCCTGCGAGTAATGAACTGGAACTACACTGAAATTGCTATAAAACTTCGCTCTAAACAATCTTGAATAATATTCAATAATAAAATAATATTCAACAATAAGCTTATTCAATAGTATTTCTCTCTAAACACATAAAAAATCGGCTGGCAACATGTTTGCGTATCGCAATTATTGTTTTAATCTGAAAGCACTGCTTCTGACTGTTGCACGACAAATGGATCAACGGGGAAGCGGAGCGAATAAGCCAACAAGACTGCCGTGCATTAAACCTATATGCAGATAGAAAAGCAGTAGAAATACGCATGCAGAGCATCAGTTTGCTGTAATTACGTACATCGAAGGCTTGGATCTCGGCACGGTAGTGAGTATATGACGTAGCGGCCGACGTGTATCCGCAGCTCGTGCAGCGCGTTTTCGTTGCCATGGCAACGCTGTATCAGTCGCTGGTAGCACGCGTTTGTCCTCTCCCACTCTCTTCAATTACACACACAATTACACGCACACATATACGTCGTGTCGGACGGCTGCGTAAAGTATATGTTGACTATCATTCACACAATTTTCAGACAAATTCGCGGCTTGGTTCAATGATCGGTGATCGCTAGAATGTGTTCTCCTTTTAACAGAACAAACAGAACTCCGGAAACGGTTGGGTCATTCAAGGTCAATAATTTCTATCTCATTTGACAGGGCATGTAGCACTTCCTATTAATGATTAGTGGTAACGTAGGCCGTATCTCTCGCCGTTTTTGAGATATGGCCAGTTTTCCGTTGAAAAAAGCATATTTTTCTACCTTTTCTCCATTCAACCCTGAATTTGAAAATGTTCCCTTTGCACTAGATCGCTAAAATTGTTCGTGCCTAGGTTTATGACGCAAGACTAATTATCCATGTAAAAGTTTTTCCCTATGACCTACCGTTTAGCTACAATACATCCGTTACAGACGACGATGAACGGACAGACGAATTTGGTGGCGTAGCATAGTGGTTAGAACGTCGGTCCTGGACGGCGAACTTTCCCTATCTTGCGCTAGACTGATGGATGGCTGTGTGACCACTCTGTGAGTAAAGCGTCCGATATCAGTCAGCCAACAAGGCCAACTCAACCTGCCATCCTTCCGGGGTCCGTTAAATAAGTAGTAACCCATTATATGGGTTACGGAAGGTGGGGACCTTGGTACAGCTGACTGGGGCTGCCTGGCCTGGCCGCTTCGCTGGTCTGTGTCTGCAGGCTGCACGCGGTGGCTGGGCGGGCCGGAGGCTCTGGTCAGCGACGAAAGCGCATTAGAGGCGTGGATTCGCGACGATGCGCTATACTAATTGACGATCTTTACCTTTTTTACCTTCACGGACAGAGGACAACCGTACCATAAGCTCGACGGTTACTTAAGTACGGTCGGCTAAAAATGGCAAATAAATAAACGCTGGGTGTTACTCAACATTCGCTTGGCGGAGGTAATAAAAACGTATGTGTATGATGGAGATGAAGTGTTATGGCAGGCGCTCGTCAGCAGACTGAAGCTGACGCCACGCAATCTGCACAAGAGCGGCTACTGATGAACACTTGCAGCAGCGTATTCGCGACGGATAACCAATGACCATCTTCGACTTGAGGCATGATCGACGTAGCATAGCGACCTAGTGGACGCATAGACGTCGATGTCATGCAGAAACGCACACTGTCGACAAAGACTTGACAAGAGCATGTAGCAGTGGTACGTTAGTACATATAGACAAACGAAACTTTTACGGCAGTGCAAAAACGACTCAATTCAGATGATAACCTGATAAATATTTTCAACCGTGATAATGGTTCACAACAGTTCAATGAAAACGTGAGTCTTTAGTCAGTCGCACGACTGATCGTGTAAGATGTAAGACTTGTGATGCGGTCTTGGTTTCACTTATACGCCAAGCACAATCCATGTATCGGAGTCGTTAATGGAAGGCAGATGATTACTGCGAACAAATGGCAGAATCATGTACGTATAAGTGAAGCGACTTCAGCAAAAGGACTGCAGTAGATTCACTAGCACTGCAGGCCTAGTGTTCAATGGAAAGGTTACTAGTCTTGTTGCAATGATTTCATACTAACTAGCTGCACTTTTATTCTGATGATACTAAATTAAACAAAAAAACTGGTAGTATTTTTGACATGTGACACGACATTGTAAAAGTCGTTGTGCCAAAAAACGTTCTAAGACTAAAAGCGTACAAATGGTAAATCGTTGTGTATATTTTAGGTCAAGAAAAACTTCAGTGCTATTTTGTTTGCAGTAGGTTTATATCTGAAATTGTTTTATTCGTCGTTTTCTTCATATTTCCGGTCGGTGACTGACGGTGTTCTGATGTGTCTTGCGTCGTAACGGCCGCAGTAAGTAACAGAGCGAAGCTGGGCGGCTGTGCAGCGTATGTTCAGTGTGCACGTACGGAAAACAGCATTTCAGATTAGCACTACGACACACACGACGCTAAATCTCAACTAGACATCGACATTTATACGGACGCCTTATTTATGCAGCGTCGTCGGCCGACAGTTAATAGGCGAATGGCCCGCAGTTTCGGTCTACGCAGTCGAGCAAAATGACCACATAAAACGTGACGTCGTCGCACTGGACACGTGCATATAACGCCGGACAGGTGCTCTATTATAGGACCGCCCCCAAGAAAAGTCTCCCCCGGCCGACAATTTACCGGTAAAAATCCGCCCCGCCCGGCGGCCGCCCGGGCGGGACAAATTTTTACGAGTAAATTGTCGGCCAGGAAAGACTTTTCTGTGAGGGGGCGGTGGTCTTATAATAGGGAGACTTTTTATAGGGCATCGGAGATATTTTAATAAGGGGGAGACATATCAATTCCGTGATTATCTCTCCCCGGGCGGATTTTTCATGAGGGGAAACATTTTAATGTGACACCGGCACGACGACGTCCTGCGCCGTATTCATCCATTCACGAACGCCACCTGTTGGACGCAAAAGCAACAGAAGCAGCATACATGCAGGGACAGCGTCCACCATGCAGCTTGCGGTGGTGACCTAGCAATAGCATTGACTAGCGCGCGTGCACTTAATTCAGCTGTTACGCGAAATCGCTTCCTGCAGTGCAACTGATTCCGCCTACTGCTACAAATTTCTCTGTAACGTCGTCTGCTTGTCTGTCTCTCTGCCGTCTGTGTCCCATTCGTGAACCCTGCATAAACCGTTAAACGTAATTAGACGTCATTTGGCAAGTAGACTTGCGGGGTCCAATAGAACACACTGCGTCAGATGTAGGCCTTGACCCACAGGGAAAGAGGAGATCTTGGGGGTCGAACCACAACCGAAACAGTTGCAAATTGCATGCTGTCCGCTGGTGAATAGAAACGATGAGTTGCGTAAACCGGCGACCGCGATTCCGCCTGTTACCAAATTACTTTAAAGACGGTGAGGGGATTAGCGCAGTTGGTTCAATCTGGAGCCGGACGTGATGTGATGCACGCCCGGTGGTCCATGCTCCGGACCACACGTACGCCGACTACTGGCGTCGACGAGCATCGGCTGAAAGCGGTCAGCAGCACTCGCAGCATGCGATCCCTCGAGACTGACCGGCGTCCAGTAGACCAGCTGGTCAGTGGTCAGTGGTCAGTCAGCGACGACCGTCACTCACTTCAAGTCTATCCGGGCAGTGCGCGCCGGTCCGGCCAGCCCACCCGCCGTGTTTTATGCAGCTCTGCCACAAATCTATGGTCCCTCGGCGAGCTCAACCCACCAGCCGACGTCATACTGTAGCTGCGACACCTAGCCCATACATTCAAGACACGAAACGACTAAAATACATCTGCTACTACAGAGCTCGTATACTGAAGTTTGCACACCGCTTGCGTTAAGCGTGCACACGAAGAAAAACACAAAATATCAGCAACCGAACTGAGACGAGTTGGTCAAACGCCAACTCAGAATAGTAATTACCTAGGTAGGTAAAAAGCATTTGTTTGTAATAAATGGAGTATTTAAAAACCAAGAATGTCTAAAATCCACACAAATCATAGACACAAATCATATGCTGTAGTTAGTAATCAGCAGTTTATTCTTCTACAAACATGCAAAGATGCATAAAAGCAACGTATGGCAGTGTCTACATGTTTCTGTGTAAGTTTGTGAGAGCGTCGACGTGCGACAAAGCCAAGCTGCTATAGGCAATATACAGGGTGGGCCAAAAAGCACCATTTCTGTACACTTTATAATTTCACCAAATATTAACCGATTTTTGAATTTGTTTCACTGTCAGGATCAGCAGACAATTTGTAATAAATCTGTTACTACAGATCCCACCACACCTCAAGCGTGTCCCTACACTACCTTGTGAAATGTTAGTGTCTTAAGAGTAACAATTGACAACAGAACGACTTTTGCAACAATATATTTTAAGAAATTAGCAACAAAAACAACGTGTCTGTTGTCTCAGTTATTATCTAAAAAGTCATGTCTCACTGTTTTACATCAAATGTTTAATGTGTCCGCTTTGCTGCTAGACGACACATCCAAGACGGCCACGCCACTGACTAATCCCAAACAGCCCAAACAGCATAACTGACCAGATTTAAGTCCGGGCTGTTTAGGGCAACATGCTAGTCTCGATTAACGTTGATCAGTAGCGTCGTTGTCTTGAGTGCTTGGTCTGACATTTCACAAGATAGTGTAGTGACACACTTGCGGTGTGGTGAGATCTATAGCGATAGTTCTATTACAAATTGTCGCCTGATTCCGACAGTAAAAAATTTTTGAAAATCGGTTAATATTTGGTGAAACTAGAAAGCAGTCATAGCCCGCAGGTACCTCCGCCAAGGCAATGTTATTCGCCAGGTGGCGTCACCATATTCACTTTGCCAGCGGTTCCCTTATGCCCCCTTTAACGCAATGGTAAGGAAAATTTCAAAGTGATCCAGAATCCAGGATTCCTGCCGGATCACCCCCAAAATTGAATCACTGGTAGTTTATGCTATGCCCGACATACCCTCAAAATTTCAGAAAGATCCGTCCATAACTTTTTGAGTTATGTTGCTGACACACAGACAAACACACAAACAGACAAACAAAAACCGGCAAAAGCATTTCCTCCTTGGCGAAGGTAATTATAAATGTACAAAAATGGTGCAATTGTGCAGTGTACTCTCTCCTGCAGTGATGACGACTTAGAAAAAATAATTTGGAAAGCCAGATGCTGTCCACTCCATTCATCGGCTCGTCTCGTCCATTTTTGCTCAGCAGTCGTCTCGACGATCATTGAAAATCGATGCGTGCTTCCGTCTATTAGGTTCCGTGTATAATACGAACGACGGACGCAGACGACTGACGAGTTGGGCCTAAATACTCTCTGTTCCTCAGACCTGTCAGCTCTCTCCAGTCCGTATGTTTGTGTGTTCATCTCCAGAATCGACCTTCTATCACCACACGTTTGCTTTACTATTAGAATGCGCCGGTCGCCGGTGTCGGCTTTTATCTTCGAGCGCAGAAAGGCAAAAACATTGTAGGCCTACCTACAGTTTTCTAGCAAATCATCTTACTACAGATTTCTACAAAAATGCTGTTTAAATCATATTTATTTTTATCTCATTGCAAAATTTAATAAAGCAAACAAATGCGTATGTTATACATTGTAAAATAACATTAAACCATTAAAATGCATGGTCTAGAGATTTTTTCTCGATTTTTTTTTCGAAATGGCATCGACAACAGATAATATGTTGTGCCATTTTGCCTTCGCTATGCCATTTTATTTCTGCAGCTAAGGTGTAGTTAAAAGGTGTGGATTATACTTGTGTTTAATTCATAGCTGTTAAGCAGATAAATGACGAATATGTGTTACATCTGTGCGCATATATATATACACAAAACTGCGACACGCTCTGAAAAGTGATACGACCATGGTCATTGGTCATATACACTGTGAGGCATAAAAACACACCAATTTTTTACCATAACTTGAAGAAGGGTTATCCAATTTTAATAATTTTTAGTACACATATTCATGACACAACTGGCCATCAAATGGCCATTCAGTTTCCCACCTCACCCAACATTTGCTTCTGCACTACCTGGTAAAAACAGAACAGACAAAATATGCATTAAAATCAACAACAAAAAACTTGATAAAATTTTATCTTTCCGGATATGTGGCTACCAACAGCCAATCAATTACAAGGTTTGGCTGTTAAGCAGCAGCACGTCTATTAAACAGGCCTAACATTCAGGAATAATGATGAATTCAAGAAGCAAATGGTGAAGTCTGGATTGCTCTGGAGCAGAACGTTATCGACGCTGCACGTCGCTGCTATCAACGAATGGCGAAAGTGTCTGTGAGCCGAGCCCATGTTCGTGGGCCAACATTTCAAACATTTTTGTAGGCAGTTAAAAATGGACAATTAGATAAACTATCAGCTAAAACGATAAAAAAATATGCACAAAGTATTTTGTTTTGTGTGTTTTTTTTGATTAACCTATGGTTAAAAAATTTTGTTCGTTTTCTTTCCCCAGGTAGTGCAAAAAACAAACAATGGGCGAGGTAAGAAGCTAAACAGTCATTTGGTGGCCAGTTGTATCAGAAATATTCGTACCAAAACTTATTAAAATTGGATCACTTTTCTTCAAGGTATGGTGAGAAAAACTTTGGTGTGTTTTTATGCCTCACAGCGTATAACGCCAGGCCTAGGCATAGAGACTATAGAGAAGATAACAAATGAGATATGAGAGCGTATTTGTTCGTGATGACAAAGACGCTGATGGAAAAAGAAGCAGCACTGCAGCTTAGACTGAAATCTGACTCGTCGAGTGTGTCGCAGCTCTCGTTCTGCTCAGGTAGTAAAAATCCAATAATCGCAGAGTGTAACCTAAGAAGATCTTATTCTCGAACGCTGGATCCGTAGTTATTCGCTTTGCTCGCACGTCGTCTTTGCTTAGTTCAACGCAAACACATCACGCCGTGATATACTACTGCACGGTGTCTCAAAATGACCCGCTTTGTCTTTACTTGCAACTTCAACGCGTGTCAACCAAATTTCATATTTTTGGCGGACATAATATACGCAATAAGAATAGTGTAACGAGCTGACGAAAAAAAATAACGGTCTGTGCGAATGAACTACCTAGTAGGACTACATGTTCACTACCTGCTACATTTTTATCACAATATTTATCCTGGTCAGATTATTTTTATTCTCTCATTGTTCTTTTTCATATATTTATTCTATATTTGGATTTTTATTTAAGTAAATTTTGTAATCCGAAGAAACAAGACTGGCGTACTACAGTCACCAAGGCGGGGGCTAGCAATGATTTTCGGGGAGTCTGCAGTGTCATGGCTTAATTGCACTCGCGGTTCGTTACAGCTGCGTCCTAATGCACTCCAGTAAGTATCGATGCTTTAACGATGCACGCTTGCTCTAGATTACTGTGCTCTTCCGCACTCTAAGTGCATGAAATGCGCATAAGAGTGTAAGCAGCCGGCGCCGCGGCGTTGTCGAGTTGCAGAAGAAGTCTTAGATTGATTGATAAATTAAATTATCGGACCGGAGCAGCATGCAAGCGGCTGCAAACGAGGCGTCAGCACGTCATGAGGGTACGTTGTCGGTCGGTCGGCGCTGTGTCAGTTACGTGCGCGTATAATAACCGCTCTTAATCAGTCGGTGTTGGACTAGCCAACACGCACGCACTGGCCGTGTCATCCGAGTGCGTGCGTGTGGCCATGGAATGCATCGCTGACCGACCGACCGACCGATCGACCGACGGCAAGCGTTTTACGTGCAACTACGCACGGCACGGTCGACGACGGCGACGTCGGCGTCAGCGCGTATTAATCTTTTAACGCCGCCCGCCGCCCGTCGGCCGTCGGCCGCTCGGTTGGTGGGCCGTGCTGAGGCGGGCAGGCGTCACTATAGCGCCGGTCAGAAGGTCAGTCGACAGCACCGACAGCCAGACCGCCAGCCACCGTAGCCAGCGTAGAGAGAGAGATTCCTGCCACCGGCGACGACAGAATCAATATTGCTTGAAATCGAAGACGATACGATACACGGAAGGACGGACGGATGGCGTCGAGCGTCGTTGTAGGGTAAAGTGTAACGTTGCATCGGTCCCCAGCCGCTTGACTGACTGTCCACCGTCACCAAGCAGGCAAGAAGTCGTGCTGCCACCAAACGACAGACTCGCGCACTGCAGCTGCACGCAAGACGCCGTCGTCGCTTGCAATCTGTCTGTGTCTGTCCTCTGACGCGCTCTGTTGATTCGATCAGCCAAAAACAAAGCTTTACACAAAGTTTCTGCAGCAGTAAGACGTGAACTGTGTAGATCAAGTAATAAAATCATCACACTTTACAGGTTTAAAAATAAAAAAGTGTCTGCGTTTGTTTAATAAGTTAGTAAACGAAGTCATAATAAACCTAGGCCTAAATATATTGTAATTGCTGCCTAGCATAGAGCAAGTCTCTGGAGTCTGGCGAATTCATCATTCAGCGAAGCTACCAAAAAGCACAAGGCATTCTAGTTTCTAAGACAATATTTCACAAAGTAGTGTAGCGACACGATTAGCAAGTGGAAATATTATCAATCGGTAACACGGTACTGTAAGTCTGCAGGAAGTGTGATAATAAATAAATCCTGAAAATTGTCCAACAAGTGATGAAAAAACTTAGAAACGTGCATGTTTGATTTACGGTGCACATAAATAAATATACGTCACATTATACGTGTTCGTAATACAATTTTGTTACCTATATTCATTATAACACACTACTGAGAATGTCATTCGCTAGTAATGCAATGATAACATTATAAAGTGACGATAGTGTACAACGCGCCGATATTTTACTGCGTTGCTGGAAAAATACGCAGATGACGCGAGAGCAGTGCAGCAGCGGTGCAGCGTAACGAAACGCAACGTACGCATGGCCTGTCAGCGACCCACCGGCACTGCACAACGGCAACGACCAAGCCTCGACTATTGTGTAAGAGGTCTGGGCGATGGAATAACGTGATTTATAAAGCGCCACGATGATAAAGCGCCACGTCATATGGCCGGCCGGTCGGTCGGTCGGTCGGTCAGTCGGACGGACGGACGGCTCAACTAGCTGTGTACGGCCCGAGCTCTCGCCCATCCGTCAGTCAGTCAGTCTCACGGCGCTCGCTCGCGGACGATCAGCGCCACTCCGGCCGCTGCGCTACCAACCGGCAAACGTGACCGGCATACGGCGTGCCAGCGCCAAATAATTAACTGTTCGGGGCGACGGCGAGTCATCGCCGCAGCAGCCCGGCGTATCGACGTCGGTTGCTGCTACTGCTGCTGCTGGTGGTGGAAGCGATGCTACACTTGCACGCTCGACTCGCCGCCGCCCAGAATTACCGCAATTATACGCCGCTTGTCTACGCCGAGTAAGCCGAGTGGCGCGTTTATCCAACCGACTCCGGCTCAACGACCCACGCTGCTACTCGTCGCGCCAACACGCATTAAATCTCTTAAAGACAGACAAACACTTCACGCCAGCAAAACCGAGCTGCGGGAGGAATCGCCGGATTCTACCCGGACGCCTTTCTCACCGTGCAAATAGAAATTTTCCCGAGAGGCTAACAAGGCAGACATACGGTCCCTTGACTTCACCGTCACGCGCTGTTTGATAAAATCATTCCGCACGTGTAATACTGATATAATAGGAGATTGCTGCACGTATTTCAAATTTAAGTTACCTAGCGAGATAATTCCCTGTAAATTTCAGAAATTTGTAAACAAACTTGAACTTCAGCGCTATACGCTAAGCTGTTAGAATACTGTTATAGTTAAGGTTATGTGTGTCTGTGATATGCTATAGCTTAGTAACTGTTTTACATATTTTTGTTTTGTTTTCTACCACATTGTACCACATTCACATTGTTGGTGAATAAAGATTATCAAAATTCGGAGGCCGCACCTGCCGCGATGTTAATGTAAACTACTGACAATCTTGAACAGATTTTCTAGCAAGAGTAATTTCGCTGCATCGCCATTCAGTGAGTTTATTCGAAGAATATGGCATACAATGCTACCGAAAATGCACATAAAAGAACAACATGAAACGGGTCAGAAATAGCGATCTCGCTCGCGACAACATAAACTGCAGGGGAGTGCTGGTGCTGGCTGTTACGCATGTCGTGGATTCGTGGTCTAAAACTGCTGGCGATCGTCGGCGAAGTTCAAGAATGTCGTTTGTGTGACGATAAAACAAAACAACGACGTGCAGCTGGCTGCAATGCATGCTGCGTTTAACGTCATTACGTGCAATGCATGCGTCGTTGCAGACCGTGCCCATGCAGCAATCAGGATTCAGGATTGGCGCGAAAGGTCGCGGCGTCATAATCGTCGTCTAAAGCATAAAATATTCAGCGAAGTAATCAACGTCGATCAGCGGCAATATCGCTTTCAGTAATAGGGTGTTTACACGATCGAGCAAACATCGAGCAGCTAGCTCGACGTTCTATGGTAATTAGCATGCTAATTAGGAGGGCGGGCGGGTTGTAATTAGAAGGCATTTATAACACGTGATCAGCTGTGGGCTAAAAGCCTAAGCCTAGGCCTACATTTGAGCCAGGGGCGGGGTTCCAATAGGCTTGCTTGAGCCAGCTCGATGTTTGCTCGATCGTGTAAACACTCTATAAGTGTGCGTACCTTGGCCGAATACGGTCTGGCCTCAGCGCCAAAGGCAGGCCTGCACGTGCGGATAATATAGGCTATGCTGCGTTTAACGTCATTACGTGTAACCGTGCTGTGCTTTATCGTGTTTCGCTGCGATGCATAAATCGGGCGTTTTACAACCTCGCAAAATGCCGGCAGAATAGACGTCGCACTCAATTAGGCCTACCTTGCAGGGAGCGTCTACTTTATTTTGCATGTCCGTTCTGATCCAAATAAGAGTCGACAGTGTGATATATGGTGGTGTTCAGTCAACTCCAAAATCAAGCCCACATTATGCGTCAATTAGATACTGGCTGAAAAATCGCAGAAGTTATTGTCTGTGCATAGCATTGGACAGAGTATAAAATCACCTGAGCGTCCGTCCGTGCGTGTGTCCGTGCGTCCGTCCAACTTTTGAGGCTTTATATCTCCATAACGGTGCCAGATAGACGCATGGTCACAATGGACCATTTATCGTAAACCGCTGTTGACGAATCGAATCGACGATGTTAATTGTTTTGTTATGTGTTTATTATTAGCGAAGAATGACAATAACATTGCTGCTGTACAATCTAAAATTAAACTTTTTAATTTTTACCACTAGTCTGCACAGTTTACTGATTTTATTTATACGGACATATAGTGTAAGCTATCGATTGCATTATATACATCTTTATTTATCAAAAAAACGATAGGTTAACACATATACATATGTGTTTATTTATTTATTTTTCTTTTCCTGTTGTTAATTGCATGCATGTGCGTATGTATTAATCTATCGTTTCTTCGATGAATAAAGATGTATATATACATGCAATTAACAATAAGAAAAGAAAAGAAAATAATTAAACAGACTCTGTGTTCGTTTGAACATTATCTTGTTTTAGGCCAAGTTTATACATGTAAAAAAATAAAACATTTTGCAACATTTTATATTACATTAATAATTGTCTTACATTCCGATTTCTGACAGTGGCATAAAATCGCAATATAAAGCTAGCGTAAACTGAGAAATCTGGAACGAACTTTCTGCAAGGCCCCCGTAAAAAACTGTCCCTTGTCTTGTTTCGTGTATTCTTGCAGAAAAAGCTACGAAATATTAGTTTAAACGTTACTTATCACTTAACAATTATTTGCCTTTGTGTGGCAAAAAAATGTCCTGGGGCATCATCATTCATGCTATTTATTGTCATTCTTCCTTCAGTCGGTTGCAGACACAAAGCCAGCCAGACGGTCATACTGCGACGGCAACTTACGACATTCTAGAGTCCAGACGGCATAGAGTTCCTGGGCCACCAAATTTGTACTGGCTATTAAACTAAATATACGAAATAAAAACGGCCTAACGACTGCTTTCTTGCTCGTTACATTCATATGTTGTTGCACGACAGGAATAAAGCTTAGTAAAATCGAGATTCTGATTACCAAATACAAACTGAAGTCAAAACTTAATAACTCAAACCGTCGAAAATATAATTAGCTCACGATAGCTTTTGTTTGAGCTGATGATCGGTATATGTCGCGAGCGAACCGACCAGTTTGTTCAGCACCAATACAGTCCTAAACGACTATAGCATCAAAAGCAGCCATCGAAGCAGATGTGATTATGTAAAGATGCGAAAGCTAATGCATCTTTCAAAAGCTGTGTGGACGACGGACCGCCGACCAGACGGCCGAGTTGCGAAGGGACCAATCGACGGCGCCCGTCGACCGCTCTTTAATATTTGAACGATTCCGAGACCGAAGCGTGCCAGCAATAAGCAATCGCGATCGCCGCGAGCCCTAATAGCCACGAGCAAATTGATTAAGATCGGTGAATGCACACAGACTGTTCACTATTACGTTCACTCGTGCCACTTTCACCGTTTTGCTCACGAATTTCCCTCGAACACAGCCACTCTCCATTCTTCTGTCTCATTGCTGCAGTAAAAGAAATCGCTTCATCTGAGGTACAAAAGGCAACAAGTAGTTGCTTTAACTTTTTAAGCAAGGTAATATTTTCCTAAATCGTTAATAAAACGAGAAAATTGACTGAATGGAGCATACGACACAGTGTTGCAGGTTAAAAACAAGCAATTTTCATATCAGCCGCAATCGTTTCTGTGACAGTTCAAAAACTGACTTAAGTCATAGCCAGGCCCAAGTATATAGCCTACATAGGCCTATAGGCCTATGTAAGTTGTATAACGCGAGAAGTGAAAAATAGACGACATAGCACCGAGAAATCATGAAATGTCGACACAAAGAGTCGAAAAGTAATAGCAAAAGTGCGAAATTTATCGAGCATGTGAATTAATTGAGGGCGATCGGCATGCGTTAAGAACGCGCGGTTCAACGTAGCGTCTTGCTGTAATTAATAGACTAGACACTGACGCGGGAAGATAGCGGAGAACGGGCCAGCGTCGACAGCGCACGTAATTGTCAGACTTATGGGAGTGCTCGACCCCAAATCTGTGAATAAATGCGCCATAAATTCGACGGCGAGCGAAATACGTCATAAACGCTGGAGCGCCAACGTCTTCCGGTCAAAAGCCGCTCGGCGGCGGCTGCGTTAATCCAAACGAAAAAGATCTTCGCGTCGCCTAATTTGAGATTTACTGAGCGTATCGTCCGGCGCTGCGTGCTCAGAGTGAATTTAGGAGTTGGTGACGTGCCGACGGCGCTTTGCTGCGCATTAGACGCCGCTCGGCTCCCCGCCACCGCCCACTGCCACTGACGACGCCATCATCTCGACTGACCGACGCGTTATCCGTGCGAAACTGTCGCCATCATGTGATGCTCGCTCCTCGGCACAAGCACGTTCCGCTCGGCCGCAACCAAACTAATAGGATCAAAAGCCTCCTCGGGCACGCCGGGCCATCCCATGCCTTGACAGCGGCGGCAGACGAGTCAACCGGCGTCGAGTATGACTGACCGTGACGTAAAAGGACGAGGCATCGAATCAATCGATATTCGACCACTCGCTCGCTCAGTCAGTCACTCGGCGCTGGCTCGGTCTGCCGCTTTGATATGTCGTCGTGTTCATACAGCCGATGCGTGCACACACACACACAGCACGCCGGCGTCAGCCATTCGAATGTTTTCATCTTCTCTCCAGAGTCGCCGACGGGAAGCGGCGCACGCAGCGCAGACGACAACGAGGCGTGGAGCAGTGATGCAGCAGCTTCAGCAGCGGGGTGTGAGATGCTGATGTCGACTGAAGCGTTTGCGACGCGACGTCCTGTGGCGTCGTCGTCGTGTTTTGAAGCCCGTGGCTGAGTCGCGTTTGACGGTCAATCTGGTGCACTTTATATCTCTGTGCGACGGCAGGGCCCCCAAACGTCGCAGGGCCCGAAATAACTTGTTCCCCCTATCCTCCCCTCTCGACAGGCCTGACGGCACGCTATTAACTCTCACATGACTAGCTGTCTGCACGAGCGCACAGTATGCACGCGGTCACCTGCTGATGATGCTCAAATAAACTCCTTCCTTTAGATTCCATACGAAATGTCACTAGAAAGCAAGAAGATGTGTGTCCCTGAGAGGTCCGCGGATTTGACGGTCTTTGAATTTGCCGCACTGTTGGCGGCTGGCCCCGCCTGGACGGAAATGACATCTATTTATGAGTCCGGAAAAGCGTCAGCCATGTGTTTTCCTCTGTCTGGACCACCGATAGAGCGCCATACCGTCAGATCTTGTACTTATTAGGCGAAATCGCTCTCCCACAAGCGATTTCGCCTACAGCTACCCATTTTGCGTAACAAGGTCTGTTTGTTGATCGTCTGTCGTTCGTCACACTGATTCAGCCTACTTGAACCGATCGATGGATTGAGATGCCATTTGGCATTTTAGGGGGTCCAAGAACACATTGCGTTAGATGTGGGTCTCTGAGTCTCTGATTCACCCAAAAATGGGAGGTTTCGGATTTGAACTCTGGCCAAAAATTGCATTGCATAGGCCTATTTACGATTAAGATGGTGGTCTGGCTCGGTTGGTAGCGTCGTTGATTGCATCAACGAAGTTAATTAACACCAGGCCCACTCAGCCTGGCCATCCTTCTGTGGGTAGGCGGAATGAGTACTAGCAAAAGCTGGGACGTAAACAGGAACACCACGTGATGCATTAGCCCCGTATCCGTGGTCTCGCAGTGTAAAACTGGTGTCTGGCTGAGGGCTAAGAAAACGGAGATCAGCGCCGCCCAATGGGTCTTAAGGCTCGGGAAGGACTTTACGTATTTTTACTTACGATTCACCAGGAGACAGCACCGATGATCGATTTCGCGTCATACCGAATTACTTCGGTCACTTGTTCCTTATTATTATTATTATTATTACTATTATTATTATTATTATTAGAGAAAGTACGTACTTGCAAGTTTTGTTGAGGCGAAGTTCGGCTGATATGAGTCGGTCGCTGGTTCGGATTTCCTCGAGCACTGCATGCAGTGATTCGGAGCAGCGTTTTGAAGGTTCGTCCCAGTACGCCTGAGGACAATCGCCCGCTTCTACGCCGCCAGATGGCGACTCCCTCGACCTCGCAATGTAGTTGGCTGTTCAGCACAGACATCATCATCATTAGCAGTCTATTTCTACGTTTTCACCGCATGTTACGAAAAATATGATATGATAAATGATTTGCACTGGCAAAATTAATTACGCGCAAGCTGCCAGTTTATTTTAGCACATTTATTGAAAAGAACTAAAGATGTTTTCACAAAACTGAAGTAAAAGAAGTTTAAATAAAATGTAAAACATAAAAATCAGAAACAGGCGGTTATGAAAGAGATAGAGGACTGAGACGAAAAACTGGAAAAAAATAACAATAACAAAAACTTAAAATAATGAAACAAAAAGAAGCCGTAAGCAAGTGCAGCCATCTGATTGCCTAATCGCCAGCAAAATGTACACAGTGGGCCAAAAAGTGACACTCATTTGGGTACTGAGTTTCCTCTCTTTTCAATAATTGTATTACATTTGCAATTCTTTTGTTTGCGCGGGTATCATCTTCATCAAATGACATCCTGCTTCCTCTGCCGATGTAAACAAGTTTTGTTTTATGCGAACAGATTGGCAGAATTAACTAAAATATGCCCACTAGTGTCCAGCACATTTAGGCCCTGTAACATGCACACACGAGTGGTGGGATGCCCAGACACTCAGCCATTTCAATTTTTTTGTAAAAGTCCAGTTTTCGGTTCTAAAATTACCCATACACGGCACCCCACCAAAGTAGCTGGCGGCTGGTATAAATGCGCGAATGGCTGTCCGTTGAGGAGTCGGACAGCATTAAGTTAACTACCGCGACGAATTCCATGCATAACAAGTTAACAACAGAAGAGCAAAATTTCACTTACGCGAATAACGAAAATAAAACGTGACAGAATACGGCCAGAAGGCGATTCGCTGCCACGTAGATAAACATACACGCAGGGTAATAGGGTGTTTACACGACGATCGAGCAAACATCGAGCAAACATCGCGCTGGCTCAAGCAGGCCTATTAGAACCCCGCCCCTGGCTCAAATGTAGGCCTAGGCTTAGGCTCTTAGCCCACAGCTGATCACGTGTTATATAAGCCTTCCAATTACAACCCGCCCGCTCTCCTAATTAGCATGCTAATTACCATAGAACGTCGAGCTATCTGCTCGATGTTTGCTCGATCGTGTAAACACCCTATAAGGGGAGGGGTCTTTCAGACGTCGAACACGTCGTAAATTAATGGGTTCAGCAGATCGCGCCGTCACTCATTTACAATACCCGCGCGCCGACGTTTTAATCAATCACCGACTTAATCATTTTGTATCGAAGCCAGCTGCATGCCCATCAGCGGAAACGAAATTACTCGGCGCGTGTACGTCTGACGTCCAGCCCATCAATCGCACTCCGACCTATACCGTACTCAGTTGACGCCTTACAGTAGCCTACGCATCGGCATATTTGAAACTATTGCAGATCAAAGCATTGCAAACGAATGTGATAGGCCTTATCTAAAATTTACACAGTGACCTGCTCCGCTGCACTTAAGAAATCTAATGACATTTTTCTACTATCTATATATTTAAAAGAGGGATGTATCGGTTTGGACTGCGATTGGCTGTGACGTCATATAGACGTCGTCACCATGGGGACGCATCATCAACCTCTTTATAGCTAGCGGTAATGCTGCAGCGTAGTACGCTGATGAGGCCCGAAGGGCCGAAAATTGAGGCCGCAAGCCGTAATCGAGGCCGAAGGCCGAGTTGAGGCCCAAAGGCGCGAAAATAGAGGCCGCAAACCGATACTATGGCGAAGATCCTGTGCGCTTGTTTTTTTTTTATAATTGCAATCGCCATTTTGTCGTCAGTTTTACGGTAATTTAAATAATTATTGTGGTAAAGATAATGATGATGACGATTACTGTTATTATTATCACCTTTGACGGATCGCTAGGCTGTGTGTGCTGTGTGTGGGTGAAATGCAAAATTATATTCAGTATGCAGCAGCACATGCGATGTCTGATAACAAAAAGTTAATGTCATTCGTATCTAACAAACAAGGTAATTTTTGCGTTTAAACAATGATGCAAAGCGCTGGCAGCTGAAATGCGTAAGTAGCATAGTCAAAGAAAGTAAATTAAAGCATTATAATTAGGGCTGGTAACGATTAAATGTTTTTCAATAGTTAACTTTTTGAAATTTAACGATTAATTAATCGTTAATTTTAGTTAAAATTCAGTCACTGAAAATGCGTTGTTTAAACCATAATATCAATAAAAAAAGTCACTGTAGAGTTACATGCACT
>Ga0209367_1005451_pt1 | contig 17632 bp, 5 predicted proteins | sample WorMetLIZISLAND2_FD_187412 | JGI IMG/M metagenome (GOLD analysis project Ga0209367, IMG submission 187412) | Marine gutless worms symbiont microbial communities from Max Planck institute for Marine Microbiology, Germany - Olavius geniculatus... ... | reverse complement strand
TATTTAAACGGTCATAACTTTGGCTGTGTATAAGATAGAGTCGTAATTTTTGGCTCTAGGTATGGTTTTCGGGGATGGCCAATCTAACGGTGTTACTTAATTTTACCCCGGACTCTCCCTGGTTGCCACAGCAACGAAATTTGGGACAGAATTGGCTATAACTCGGTGTGTGTAAGAGATATCTGCGAGATTTTTGCGTCTATAGGGGGGTTTTCGGGAATGGGCCAGCGAATGCTGCCAATCGAATTTTACCCCGACTGACCCTCGTTGCAATTGGAACGAAATTTGGGACAAAATGGGCTATAACTCGACATGTGTACGAGATATCTCAGAGATTCTTGCATCTAACAAGGGGTTTTGAGGATGAAGCAAATAAATAATAACGCGTGTGGTCATGCTATTAGGTAGTAAGTAACCGTTATAAGGCTTGGTTACTGTAAGAAATATCTGAAGCGCAGTATCTTTGTAACTGATCACCAGTAGGAAAACAGTATTTTAGTACTAAAACAGCAAATATAAATGTACAAAACATCAGTTTATACACTTGTTAACGGCAACATATGGGTGGTCCATAGTGACCATGCGTCTATCTTGCACCGTTATGGAGATTATTCAGCAGCACATTGACACACAGTCAGTGTGATGCGGGCAATATCACCTTTTGTAATTTTTGCTGTTTTCGATGTGCAAGTTCTTAAATGTTGCCGTTAACAAGTGTATAAACTGATGTTTTGTACATTTATTGATATATAACAGCGTTCATGCATTTGTCAAGTTTATCGCATTCTCGCCTCATATTTGCGAATGTACGATATATTTGCGTCGTTAATAAACTACAAAAATTTATCAAATTTTTGCGTCCAAAATCTGCTACTCAGTGTCATGCACACCGCACCTTTGTGTACTAATATGTTGGGTTCAGCGAATTAGTAAGTAAAGGTTGTTATTTGACACATTTTAAAATTTATTAGTACTTAAAACATTGAGTTTATTGAAAAAAATCTGAATCGTTGTTGTTTAAAATCAGCCAATTAATGTCGCGTCTAACGCTTAAACATTGTGTGTGTTGTTTATTCGCCAGGAAACGATTGTCAGCAAGCAGATGCTTAGAGCACAGATGGCTAAAGGTCGGAATTATTATAATTATAGCATTTATCATTGTGTTGTTACTAAAAATAATTCAGACAAAAATGTGACAGGTCCAAGGAAAAAAACGCAATACCGAACGTTGTCGGTGCCGTGACCATCATTAATTTAAATCATAAAATCGCTTTCAACAAAGAGCACAGTTAATCAAACTATTATATATACAAATGGCTTAACATCTGTACAGTCCCCGGTCCGTAACGTTAAGCCACATACACAGTAATAAGTGTAATTTGTAATGATACAATGATAATAATCTTACATGTATTTCTTGCTTTAAACTGAGCCATTTTGCACTGTTATTTTACTAAATTACTGTATATTAAAACATCTATGCAACAGCACAGCTTAATGTATCGCTTTGCAGAAATCCGCGTCTCCGGCAACCACTGAACTTTCCAAAGAACGCCTTAAACATTATGTCTATCGACGAAAATGGCAGGTAAGCTTGAAAAAGTTTTTTTTTATAAATTTATGGTTTGGGAGTCATTGGTTGTTTAAAATTAACAGAAACTTACTTGACTTAATTTTTACGTCACAGTCAAATTTTGCTTCTGTAATCCAGTAGGCTTATAATTTTCCTGCTCGATGTCGTGTTATGAGTACAAATTTACATGCATATTTTAGACAAAAATTAACTAATCAATAGTCGTTACCCCGGTGCCTATTCTGTTATTCAGATCGTTAAAAAACTTCGAAATATAAAACACTATAAATAAATGGGAAACTTTGTGCACTAGAAATCACAACACTGGTTTACGTTACGTTGTATTTGGTTTTGGTTTGGGGCCGTCCTGATAGGCGCATCCCTGTTCCTGCCAGTCTCTTCGTCTGTTTGTCAGTCTGTCTGTCCCATGCAAGCTGCTACCTTGAAAACAAAAAAAACGAAAAATAAAATCGATGTGAACGTTCTCCGTAGAGGAGCAAGCGATTTTCAGTTCATAGTGTAAAAAGTCACATGTGGGCTTAGGGTTAGGGTTGCGGAGTCAGTGGGCGCATAGTGCAAACTACACTGTACACAGAATTAGGCGGATGTCGGCATTAGGTGCTATAGCGAGTAACGTTAGTTAGCTGAATGTGTTGTGTTGAAATGTCCAGAAGCTCATCTACACAATCATAGCATTGCGACGGCTGGGCGTCGATCTCTCATCCATCGCACGGTAATTGGCTGTGCTCCTTTCGGTCTCTTTCTCGCAGATGTCATGCGAAGTATAATAGCCTACTAAAATTTTTTTTTAAAAATAACTATATTAACAAAAAAGTGTCGTTTCTGTTGCTATCGTGAACTACATATTTGAAAGATTGCATGCAATTTATTTAATGTTGTACAAATATACCACCTAATACATTAGTTCGCTTTTGTACTTTTTTTATTCGTGCTGTTTTTACGCGCGAAAGCAGGAGCTGCTATAGCGCGTCTTAGCCATCGCAATATTCTGTTCGTCCGTCTGTCTGTCCGTCCGTCACACGGGTGGATCAGTCAAAAACGGTGCAAGCTAGAATCACCAAATCTTCACTGTCGGCTGCCTGAAAGACTCTACTTTTAGGATCCATAAATTCAAAAGGGGTCAAATCGAGCAAGGGCGCTAAATGGGAGAGGGGTAAGGAAAATGTGCGATTTTGGCCAATAAGTAGCTATATCTCAGAAACGGTGCGAGATAGGGCCTATGTTACCATTATAGAGTGTTTACACGATCTAGCAAACGTCCAGCTCCATTATAACATATGGCAGCAAACGTCTAGCAAACTTCCAACAAACTTCCAGCAAACTTCCAGCAAACGTCCAGCAAACGTCTAGCATTAGCACGTGTATTTTGAATATATTTGCTGGAAGTTTGCTGGACGTTTGCTGGATCGTGTAAACACCCCATTAATCACTAATAGGAAGTCGTACACAGGCTTTCGATTGACACCAAGACCAATGACCAATGACATTAAAATAGGTTTTTTGTAGATTGTTTTGCGATTTTTGGCTGCGAGACACATTTCAAGAGCAAATTGCACCGAATTCACTACAGGACGACCAAAACAAGCTGCAAACAAAATTTTCAGCATTGAACGTAGATTTCAACGGTCCAAGTCTCGACCTTTTAGGTTCAAGGAAACCAGCGCAGGAGGGCATCAAAGAGCGGTGCCCTATAAAAGTCGTTCTTTTATCGTTGTTGGCAAGTCTACCGTGCAAACGGTTGCAGATAGACATGGATATACTGCCTATCACAACAAGCCCTAGTGACGAGCTTTTTAGTCGTATCAACATCGATGACTTTGAGAAACCCTGAACTCCACAAACAAGGGGTTTTGTTGTTTTCTTTTTGCAATCTTCAGCTGTCCCGCGCATTTCAAGAGTGAATTGCGACAAAATGGCTGGAGATAGACTAAAGCAATTTGCGAACAGGAACTGCTATAATCTTTCGCGCGTCTCGTGAGCATTATAGGGTGTTTACACGATCCAGCAAACATCCAGCAAACTTCCAGCAAATGTGTTTAAAATACACGTGAATTGCTGGACGTTTGCTTCACGTCCGCTGAACGTTTGCTGGAAGTTTGTTGGAAGTTTGCAGGACATTTGCCGGATCGTGTAAACACCCCCTTAGCTTAAATTTCTTGTTATATCAGCACTCATGCAATTTTTGCTGTGAGTTAAAGTATTCTCGATATAGTAGATGTTTCCTGACTATGCTGTTGTAGTTTCTGCTACCATTGTGTCATGAATAAAGATCTTTGATATACTTTTATTACTTAGAAGGGGACACACAAGCCAATATTGTGGGTTTCCAGTACCGCGGGATTTTTTCTCAAGGCGACTTCGAAGTGACAACAATGAACTAAACTTAAACCAACTCAACCGTCTCTTTGTTCGCAATGTACAGTCAGTGAAACGCAACTGAACCGGCATTACATGTACAGTTCAGTCCAGTTTAGTCGCTTAGTACACTCCTTTAGACGCAACTAAACTGAACTAAACTAAAGTTTTGCTTTACCTGAGTTCATTCCTGTAGCTTTCATACACGCCTTTTTACTGCATACATGTTACCGACGTCTGTGAATGCGGCTGTCAGGCCGATGTCATCATCGACGTTCGTCGCAGACTCACAACATTCTACTTTTTCGTCTTCTTCGTATTCATCATCATCTCCCAATTATTCGTCGTCGATCGCTGACACATTATCTCAACACCACGGAGACACAGATGCCGACAACGATGACTATCGCTTGTCCATCGCCGGTAACAACGCCGCAGTGACGCTACAGTCCTCCACGGACAGTGGCCCGCCCAGCAGCGTCAAAGACAACAACGTGCTGGTATGTGGCCGTCTTCCCGGGAGGAGGCGAGAGCGTTCATTCCATCCTCTCGGGGCGCACAAACGGGACCCCAGTCCCCAGTACCAATGGCTTCTATCCCTATATCTAGTAGGCGCAGCTTGCCCCCAGTGAAAAATGGTTAGGGAAGTTTTGTTAAGGGTGTAAATCAACACTTTTCCTACGTTTTTTCTGGGCAATCTACAAATCTACAAAACTTTCCCCTCATTTTTCACACTACACCTTTAACAAAATCCCCATAGAGAAGGAAAAGTTTTAAAATGGGGAACTTGAGTTCGAAATTGGGGTGGGGGCTTAGCCCAAAAGTGTAAGGAAGTTGCGCCCAATTTCGATTCCAAATTTTGGGGGATAGAAGCCACTGCCCAGCACTCGGACTCGATCGCCGCACTTCCGCCATTTAGTATACATGATAACAGTAGAACAAGAGAGCTAACGAAGAAAAACGCGGTTTCAGCATTTCAGACAACGTCCATTTTATTTTCTAACTTCTTCTGCTGTCAGCGAACTCTCGCGCACACTCCCGAGGCATAGGCGGAAACGAGACTGGCCAATAAGAAAAGCCAAAAACTACACTGTGTTCAGAAAAAAAACCCACGCACATATTCTTTTACATCTCGTGGAAAATGATGGGATTTCCACACAATTTTCAGGAAATGTTTAGGAAGACACAAGTATTGAGTCAAGTATTTTCATTAAAAGTTAAATATTCTTTGCTACTTGTAACGTCACGGTGACGTCATTTTTCCGTGTTTGTAAATTATCATGGGTTTTACCGTTGAAGACAGACTTTTGATAAAATGTTTGCAACTCAGCAAGGGTTATGAGGAGCAAGTTTGCGCAAGATGTTTCCTTGCAATACACATACAATTGAATATTGATGGAATAAAATGTTTAAATAAAAAAATTGACATGACCGGCAGTATTAAGCCGTTCGACTGATAGCGAGCAAGTGGTCATGCACGCAGTGACGCAGTTCGCGTACGCCTGTCAACATCAACAAAGTTGAGGTTCTCGCTGTCAGTCAAGAAGATAAACCACGAAAACAGTTCACAGTAGAAAATTACGTGATCGATTACCTCATTTTTTGGGTTTAGTGGACACAGTGACCAATTGATGCGTTTTAAAATTTTGTCAAATGTTTGTCTTTAACGGTAAATCCCGTAATTTACGAACGCGGAAATATGACGTCACCGTGACGTTACAGGTAGCAAAAAATACGTAAATTTTCGCCAGTGAACTACTTGTTTCCTTTTAAACATTCGCGGAAAATTTTATGAAAATTTTAACATTGTCCATAGAGATATAAAAGAAGACGTGAGTGGGTGTTTTTTTTCTGAACACAGTGTAAGATTCTGGCTCATTTTGGACCAATAGTAACGTCCGCATCCACAACCTAATTAATTATGCATTATAATTTATGATGCAAATGTATGTATACTTTAATTTGGATACTTCAACAGAAATTTTGGATTTGCTGCAACAGGTATCGTCGTCACGAAAGACATGGAACGCAAACGGTGTCTGCAGCCATCATCACGGCGGAGGTTCTGGCGAAACAGGTGCGCCAACTTTGACGTCACTTCTGACACGATCCGGCGCTGGACTTCATCGACGACTCAATGCTGTCGTACGGGACAGAATCGTGTTCTTCACCTCAAGGAGAGAGCGGCCCAGGACGACCGCGGCTAACAGCTAGAACCGCCGCAGTGCAGCGACTGACTACACGCCACTCTATCTGTAATCTCAGTCGTCATCCAGTATGGAGCATGGTGACAATTGGCATCCTTTGCTAAAATGTAGGGAGGATTCTCTTCTACATTTAACCCGTCGGAAAATTTGGCTATCAAAAAACATCTGGAGCTAAAAATTTATTTTGGGGTGCGGAAAAATGTTTTAAGGAGGGAGTGAGCTGTCTCCCCATTAGCTAGAAAGACTGAGTGAGCGCTTTATGGGCAAAATTAAAATTTGAGAACCCATAATTATCTCTGTTAAAAATTTTATTTGTATGTCAGAAAACTGCAACTTTATAACGCACAACGCAGCTGTTCTTATTTTCTTATAAGGGTCTACTGAACCTGAACCTGAACCTGATGTCAACCTGTTCTACGGCGTTTTCCATTTTTGGCTGAAAGCTCATTTCTTTTTCAATTTTCTTTCGTAGTTCTTCTCCCTTTATTATTGGCCACAAACTGTCGGCTACTGATCAGGCGTTTCCTTAATTCCACGAATTGTTGGACAATTCTATGACTGAAATTTGTTTTGCAAATCATATGCTTTGCTGTAGTAAAAACCTAACACTGCGTAGTACACGCTGCGGTTTAATCATTCATGCTGTTGCTGTTTTTACTTATTCTATCAACACTGGTTTCAGCGGGCTTCGGCTCCAGTAAAATGACAGGTGATCCTTGCAGGCCACTCGTGGTTTTGGGACCCACATTTTACATTTCAAAATACGCAATTCTGAAGTAATTACTGTCTTGGAGAGATATAGCAGGGAATCAGCTCGCTGTGCGAACAACTGAATGCAGCTTTCGTGCACATGATGGTGCACAGTAGAAAAATATATATGCTGCAACAGTGCTTACGTTACGACGCAAAATGACCACAAACGTTTCCCACTTTAAGTTCGGACGTGACCCAGTTAGCTCCGAATGTTCAATATACTTGAATCACTGGGTTTGCTGCGATTGCTTTACGGAATTGTACCATTTATTTAAATCAGATTACTGCACACGTGCATTTTTAGAGTCAAATATGTTACATATTAACTTTTTCTGTGCAATATTATTGACTGTTGCCATGTGCGTGTAATATGATACGATGCAAATATTATTTGTCAGCTCAATCTCAGCTGTTAGCTGTCTCATTTTCTCGAGATATAGCAAAGCAAGGCAAAGCGTATTACGTTAGGCACTTGACTACAAGGTGGTCTAATAAAAAGTGAGCCTTTACGTTGTGCCATAACTGTCATTTTTTTAAAAAAAATTTGCTGATATATTCTGCAGTAAAATTGCATTTAATAGATCACGAAACATCCCATTACATTCCAAACGCGTCGCTACATTGCTACACTACCTTGTGAATCTAGTCAGCTTTCAAAGAAGAACAAAGTCACTATCAATATTCTAAAGCTGCTACACTGCGTCTAAAAAAAAACATTCCCAACATTTTTTACTGTAACTTGATAAAAAATTTGAGCTAATGCTCACGAGACGCGCGAAAGCCTATAGCAGTTCCGGTTCAGTAGTCACCCATCGCAGTACTAACCGGGCCCGGCGTAGAGTAACTTCGTTTCAGTCGAAACGCGTTACCAACTACGCCACGCCACCAACGCCAATACCGTGGCGCCACCTTGTGAAGGATATAGACTTGCGCAGTCCGAAATCTTCGAAGTCTTTGACGCCCGCCTGCGCCGGGCTCTATGAACTTAGGGGATCGGGACTTAGACTGCTGAAATCTACGTTTAATGCTGAAAATTTCATACGCAGGTTGTCTTGGTATAACTCCAGCCATTTCGTCGCAATTCAGTATTGAAATGTGCGCAGCATCCAAATATTGCGAAAAATTCACTAAAAACCTCTTTTGGTAAGGTTCAAGGTCATTCAAGGTCATCGAAGTTGGTAATTTTATCACGATAAACTAGAGACCTTGGGGCAGCCCACAGTGAAGATTTCGTGATCCTAGCTTGCACCGTTTTGATACAGATCACGAGTGTGACAGACGGACGGACAAACAGACGGACAGACAGACGCCCAGACGATGGCAAAGACGCGCGAAGCATTCTGCTTTCGCGCGTAAAAGCCAATAATTATCAGATTTTGATATTTTTTGGTACGAGTATTTCCGACACAACGTGCCATCAAATGACTGTTTAGTTTCTCCCCTCACTCAATGTATGCTTTTGCACTACCTAACGATAGCAGATCAAGCGAAATATGTGTTGACATAAACAAAAAACTTCAAAAAAACATCCCCGACATTATCGATCGTAACTTGAAAAAAATTAGCAGATTTTAATAATTTTTAGCAGAAGTATTTCCGACACAACTGGCTATTAAATAAGTGTTTTAATTTCCACCTCACCCAACGTCTGCTTTTGCACTACCTGGCAGACCAAGCATAATACGCGTTATAATAAATGAAAAAACTTCAATAAATTCCATCTATCCTAATCTGTGGATCTCAACAGCCAACTGTCATGCAGCAGTGTGTCTACCAGATGAAGTTTAGGAATGTTTGTGAAGTCAAGAAGCGACTGGTACAGCCTGGATTAGTCTAGAGCAAAACTTTGTCGATACTGCTGTCAATGAATGGAGAAAGCGTCTCCTTGCCTGTGTTCGCATAGTGGGCTAACAATTCAAGCAATTTTACTGCAGGCAGTTAAAAAATAGACAACTGAATGAAATGTCAGCCAAAGTGTCAGAAATGTGAACAAAATGTTAATTGAGCAATCATATCGCATTGGATAAAAAAAGTGATATTTCGCTGGTTGTGTTTTCCTCAGATAGTGCAAAAACAAACGTTAGGTGAGGTATGAAGCTGAATGGTCATTTGATGACAAGTTGTGTCAAAAATATTTGTACCAATTGTTATTAAAATCTGATAATTGGTTTTTAAGTTACAGTCGAAAGTGTCGAGGATGTGCATATTTCGCAACGCCTTTAAGACGTGATGGCATCAATGTTTTTCAAGCTTACCACTGACATGGCAAGCGAAAGTATTTTCCTTTCACAAACTTGGTTGATATTTCATAAAGTTACGAATGCATATAAGTAAGGACTTACTTTTTATTGACCACCCGCAATAGCCTACATGAAAGCACATCCAGAAAAAGTCAGGGCAGAAAAATGTGTTCGTAAAAAACCAGATCTCAGGTTATTAACAACCTAAAAATTCTTAGATGTTTAAATTCTAGTTTTTTAAAGTTTTTATTTGTTAAGCAGTTTAACAGTGTGTACAATAACAGAGTTTACTTTATAAGTTGATAAAATTGTGTTGTATTTGGTAACTACTAACTACAGATGAATTAATGCAACGTGCCATGGCTTATAAAATTATTGTAACAGGGAGAATAATGTGTAAAAACGTAATGTTGTCACAATACATGTATATCAACATTTAGCGTATTGTACTCGGAATTTTGAGTCAAGAGTCCGGTTTACTTTATGCAGTAAAAAATCCTAAAAATTTTAAAGATCCACATTGCAAAAACGTAAAAAACTAAAAACTTTTCCTACAGAAACCTAGTTTTTCAGCCCCGCTATTGGTAGCAGATCGTCTTGGCGGTTGGCTGGCTGGCTGGCTGGCTGGCCGGTCTAGTCGGAGTTTTCGCTGATGGTCTTGCTGATCCAGCGGATGTAGGCTGAGGCTCGCGCGTACACTGTGGGACCGTTGGTGATAGCGCATCCATCGCCCGATCCCCAACTGACCACTCCGTACAGAGTCCAATGACCACTCTCACGGTATACCAGCGGGCCGCCGGAGTCGCCCTACATCGTGTTTTACGTTTTATTGACGTACGGCAGGCCCGTCGAGAGCCACAGCGGGGCCCAAGGAAACATTCTCGCGGGGCCCTCAAAACACGTTCGCCTGGCCCCCTTGGGGAGAAATTTTTGGAATTTTTCTTTTCAAAATGGTGCATTATGGTGTATTTTTGTATTCCTGAGCGACGGCGGGGCCCCCAAACGTCGCGGGGTTCGGGGCAGCTTACCCCCTAACCCACCTTCTCGACGGGCCTGACGTAGAGAATTTTGAAAAAAAATTAGTAGCCACAGCTAATACACTAATTCTTGTTAATTATTGAACTATCCTTGCAAGGGCCCTCACCAGGGCTGTAATTTTGTTAAAAAAACGAGATTTCCAAAGTTTTTTTAACCTAGGCCCAACACAGCTTATCAGGGTTTCAGAGAACAGTCCCATGTTGCTTATCTCGTGTCGAGATCGTACTATTTTTGGTATCAGTAAATAAGTACGGAACTCTTTCTGCAAACATAGATTTTAACAGAAACATTGCGTAACAGATTGAGGCAAAACAGATAGTGACATGGTTACTACTGACAGCCTACAAAAACTTACCAACGCTCTATCCAACTGTAACATCGCCGACACTTTTCTACGTATTGTTTAGCCACAGTATATACAGAGGCAGACGGACAACAAAGCGTAACGATAGCCTGACGGTACTATCATTACGGTCAGATAAAACTTTAAAATCTCAAAGTCCAACTTTAGACTTTTAGTTCACCGTACTTTAATGAAGGTCGAGCTGTTGTCATAGTTGTCATCGTCTGTCACGGATGTATTGTGGCTAAACGGTGCAAGATAGGGCCTAGGTTACTATTGATCACTAATAAAAAGTAGCATACTGGCTTTCAAATAACGTAAAAATCATTGACCTTGGATAATTTTGAAGGTTAGTAGGCGTTATTATAGCTAAACGGTGCAAGATGGGGCCTAGGTTGCTATTGATCATTGATAGGAAGTCTCATATAGGCTTTTAAATGATATGAAAATCTTTTACCTTAAATGACCTTGAAAACCAGTACTGCAGCAGGAACTGTAGGCCTATAGACTGTAGCGTGTCTTCCAGAACAAGGCGTTTTTATTATGAGAAATATTAGCAAAAATTGCGTCCGATATTTTTCTTGTTTATTCACTCTGTGGCTGTTTATATCAGCTTGCGAGATGACCACGTGCATGCAACTATAGCTATTTATGTCGCCTGGCAAAATGACCAGTGCGATGTCTGTTATACTAGCGTTCATTCTAGCTTTCGAGACAGCGTTCCGTTAGCATAGCGTCCATGTATCACCTCTGAAAAATCGCTTTCTCACTGTGACTGGAAATCGGACGCTGGGCTTCGGACGTAGGCGGCACGATCGGCTTTACCTAGCAATAGCTGGGCTTTTGTAATTTATTGTGGGATTTGTAATACGAAAAAATACAACTTCGTATTTTTGCCACATTATTCACTCAACAAAAACGATGTAACGTATGAAGTAACGTGCAAAAAAAATTCTTTTTGTATATTAAACTGGGTCTTAAACTTGTGTTCAGTCTTTTTTATGTAATAACCTTGAAACCAAAAAAACTCTGAAATTTTAAAAATCTAAAAATTTACACACTTGTTTCAAAATTCTGTTTAATTGCAATTTCGTAGTTCACTTTTATTGCTCTGTGACAAACTGCATAAACTTATACTTCGTTTACATAATCCAGCAAACGTCCAGCAAATGTATTCAAAATACACGTGCTAATTGCTGGACGTCTGCTGGAAGTTTGCTGGACGTTTGCTGGACGTTTGCTGGATCGTGTAAACACCTTATTAGTCGACAACGACAGTCTCCAGTTGTTCTATTTTAATTTAGGCCCATTGCAGTTGTATTAAACATGCCCGAACCGCGCATTACAAGTAGGCCTACAATTAACTTTCGTACAAATTTGCAACATTTTTCAGAAATCGTGTGTTTTGTTGCAGGGATTCGCATGGACTTACTGCAATACAGCGAAAAAAGTTTTTTAGTTGTTTTAAATTGCTTTATTTCTATCGCGTACGTAGGAGCCCTCTAATCCATTAAGCCACGCAACAATTACGCTTTGACAACAAGCTGGTTACGGTTAGGCTACGGTTGACAATAACCAGTCCCCCTAACCAGGCTTGCATCCTCCATCACGCCGTTTTTACGGATATGATTTCTTGAATCTGACGGTGTACGTAGACTTATCTGGCGACAGTACTAAACTAAATAAAATTCTGAAATTAAGAAAATCACCCGAGCGCAGTACACCATATTGCGCACATCCGCGACCGCATAACTACGAACTTGCCTCTGAAATAAATAATATTAATGAGTGCAATTTTATGTACCGTGTATTGTACAAAGACTGTTTTTAGTTTTTTTAGCATGTTAGTATGTTTTGCATTGTGTCTACAGCGGTGTGTCTGTTGATTGCTTTAATAAAGACTATCATCATCAACGGTTTCTGAGATACGGCGACTTATTGGTTGAAAATCGCAAACTTTTCTCAACTCTCTCTTAATCAGTTTTTTCAATCGGGTGATCCATTTCGAATTTGTTGAAAACCTTTCAGATCTTAAGAGAAGAGTTCTTCACGGATTTAACAGTAAAGGTTTTCGGGCAGAATGTTAAGAACAAAAAAAACTTGAACAAGTAACGACGAAGTACTAAAAGAGGCAAGGTACAGCGTACACGAATGAAAAGAGTCCGTCAACGGCAGGTTGCTTTCCTAAGACATGTCTTGAGAAAGCATGTCTGGTATTGAGTAAGCCTACTTGGGTGTGACTAAAAAGACAGAGGAAAAAAACAGCCGAGAGGGGGTGTCAGAGACTGAAATATCTGAATAGTTTGTGTGCGTCGTAAACGAATAACGTAAGCCCAACACAGCTGATTAGGGCTTTAGAGAGCAAAGTGCTCTGGCACTGCAAATAGTCGCCAACGTCGTCAACAATAGAACAGTAAGCCTACCCCAAGAAAACAAACACACTAAAAATTTCGTTTATGTTATCTTTTCCCATTATCGAGGTTTAAAATTTAGCGGCGTATTTATTCATGCGATAAGAGAGGCAGTCGGGGCCCGCGACTGTGCATTTTAGATGTAGCCTACATTTCAGCTCAGAATTGTTCGATGTTGATCACATCACGATGTTGCCTACCGTTGATTTTGTCACTCTTCATTTAAAAAAAACCAAAAACACGTTCACTGTTTAAAATGGCTGAAAGCTAAGCTCACATGACAGTTGCCGAGCCTGCCCTCTTGATAGCCTGCGCAGACCATCGAGTCGTCGAGGTGGCCTTCGTACCAGGAAGGTTGATTGCAGACATCATTGTCAATCACCGGCAGCATCACCTGCATCAACTGGTCCGGCGACTCGCCACCCGCTGCAGCAGCCAGTAATAGCACCAGACATTATATGGTTACATGCACAATGATCACACCATAAACAATGTTGTTATAATTATGTGCCTCTACACAGCGCATCGAAATGGCAAGCAGTAGTCTACACTGTGTCTCAGAAAAAAAACAGTCAAAATTGTTTTTGTCATAACTTTGTCAAATTTTTACTAACTTTAATAATTTTTGCCATGTTGATGGCTAAGATAGAGTCGTAAGTTTTGGTTTTGTGGTGTGGTTTTTGGGGTCGGCCAATTTAACTTTGTCATTTATATTTACCACTAATTGACCTCCGTTGCCATGGCAACAAAATTTGAGACAAAATAAGCCATAACTCGGTCCTCTTAAAAGATAATTGCGCTCTGTTTGCATCTACCCCGTATTTTCGGCCCCGAGCTATCCGATAGTGTCATTTAAATTTTTCTCCTGCCAACCCCCGTTGCCATGGCAACGAATTTTGGAACCAAATTCAGAATAACTCGGCCCCCGTAAAAGATAATTGCGCGATGTTTGCATCTAACCCCCTATTCTCGAGCCCGGGCTATCCGATGGTGTCATTTAAATTTCTCCCCTGCCGACCCCTGTTGCCATGGTAACGAAATTTATGACAAAATTGGCGATAACTCGGCTTATGTAAGAGATATCTCTATATACAGTGTAAGTTTGACATCGTGGTTGTAGATATAAAACAGCACAAATCACAATTTAATAATTCAAACACCACCATTACACAATGTTAGAAGAACTTTGCTGACTGTGTAATGTTTAGCGTTTGAATTATTAAATTGTGATTTGTGCTGTTTTATATCTACGACCACGATGTCACCCTTACACTGTATATAAACTGAACAGTTTTTTTTTTACATAAATAATGAGTATGACGGCGTATAGACCTAGCAGAAAACAGCAGAACTCAGCGTTGGTCCATTTTGTTTTCATTTCAGAACAAATTGGAGTGGAAAAACTACATTCCACTTCTGAGTTTAATTTCTTCGGAATAACTTATTGCATTCAATAACGAATTTTAAGAAAAAAAACTAGAAATTTGGAGCAAAGCTTAACGTGAGTCCGCCCGGCGCCCTAAGTTTGATTTGGGTTAAATTTACAGGGGTGAAATTCCCCCGGTAGCAAAGTCACGTGACCCGCATACAAATGCATTAGCATACGCAAAACTCGCACTATTGACTTAGGGTGGGTAAACATTAGCCACGTAATCTCTGGTGTTAGCGAACCAAAGTTCATCAAATTTTTTTAATCAACGCCATATTAATTGTACTTAATAACGCTTTTTACCGCTTGTCGATAGCTCTATTTGTTCTAGAGATATTTGCAGTCAAACGCGAAAGTTGTCGCAAAACGTACTAAATTTTAGACGTTTTTGCCCTGCCAAATTTTAAGGAGGCGGTGACCCCCAAAAGTTGCACCCGCGTTATTACCCCCATTGAACAGCACGTCACGTGGCAAAGTCTCATGAAGCTACTCCCTTTGGCTCTAAAGTTCTCGCGGCTATACGCTACATTTTAAGACAATTTTTACTCCCCTTTGAAAAAAGTTGTAAGGGGGGCCTCCGTCCCCGGTTGGGGGTGCGCTAGTAAGACTTGGTCATTCTCTAGCGCGTGTAAAAATTTGGGGGCGTAGCACCTCCTAGGGGTCGAAATATGTTCTTCCAAATAATGCGCTTTAGGTGGGTCCGATTTCACATCGAGATGTCCAAGGTTACTGGACCAAACTTCACCGGACTTGTTTCGCCTAACGCAGGAGGAATCGCGGTAGATAAAATATTTATCCGATTTTGAATATTTTCATCCGTTTCGGAGATATTCGCCGCCGAACTTCAAAGTCGTCCAAAATCGGGATAAATTTTGCATGTTTTTGGCCCCTGAAATTTTTTTGGGGGTGTGCCCCCTTAAAAAAATTTTGGACCGGCATTATAAAATTGGGCCTATTACTGACCATCGTGCAAAATTTCACGCCGGTTGGCCCACGCATCTCGAAGATATCGCGTTGAAAGAAATAAATACAAGTAATTTGAGCAAAGCTCACGAGACGCGCGAAAGCCTATAGCAGTTCCTGTTCGCAGGTAATCGTAGTCTATCTCCATCCATTTCGTCGTAATTCACTCACTTGCAGCCAAAAATCTCCAAAAAATCACGTTAAATCAATATTTTTAAGGTTCAAGGTCATTCAAGGTCATCGATGTTCATGAATCCAAAGAGCCTGTCACAAGTGCTTGTTATGATAAGCAGGATATCTGTGCCTATCTGCAACCGTGTTCATGCTACACGTGATAATTGCGGTAAAACAACCATTTTTTAGGGAGGTAGCTGTCTTTGACGCCCGCCTACGCCGGCCTCCTTGAACCTAGGGGGTCGGGACTTGAACTGCTAAAATCTACGTTGAATGTTGAAAATTTCATATGCAGGTTGTCTTGGTCTATCTCTAGCCATTTAGTCGCAATTCAGTGTTGAAATGTGCGTTGCATCCAAAAATTGCGAAAAATTCACTAAAAACCTCTCTTTGAGGGGTTCAAGGTCGTTCAAATCAATATTTTTAAGGTTCAAGGTCATTTAAGGTCATCGATGTTCATGAATCCAAAAAGCCTGTCACCAGTGCTTGTTATGATAAGCAGCATGTATGTACCTATCTGCAACCGTTTTCACATTATTCTAGCCTATAACGGCAAAATGACGTCTTTTAGGGGGGTACCCCTCTTCGACGCCCTCGTTCGAGGGGAAACCCTGCACCCAGTGGCACGAAATTTTGTCACGATAAACTAGAGACTTTGGGGCAGCCCAAAGTGAAGATTTCGTGATTCTAGCTTGCACCGTTTTAATACAGCTCACGAGTGTGACAGACAGACGGACAGACAGACAGACGGACGGACGGACAGACAGACGCCCAGACGATGGCAAAGACGCGCGAAGCATTCTGCTTTCGCGCGTAAAAACATCTGGGCTAAAACTTAAGTCCGCAAGCTATCGCTTCCGGGCGGACTAATAAAGGTAGCCTATCACAGTTTTCCACTTTTAGTTACGGCATTTACAGAGCCTATACAAATGTTTATATCATCTCTTGAGTATACGTACTCGACAGTGTGCCCCATCCGCTGGAAAAGCATCTGGTTCCGCTGGGAAGCAGTTGCCACAGCCTAGGAAGACAGACCGGTGACACGGCATCATTGAACTCGACGGGATGCGCCAGCTTGATGAGCATGATATCACTGGTCATCATCTTGCCCGGGCGATCGTACTTCTGGTTAATAAAAATCTTATCGACGCCAACGCGCACGGTGAACTCGTCCGGTTGAGAGCGACGATGCAGACCAACGACCAGCTCGCTTCTGTTGATGCCTATTGATGTCTTGAATCTGCACAGCAGCGACGATGAAATTACGGTTCAAGCGTTTAAAAAAGTCTTGTGCTTCAAATTGCAGCCCGTTCCTATAAAAACCTTCGTACCTCCGTTCCCGAAATCAAAATGTCGGTTCAGTTTTTGTTTCGTTTCGAAATTTTATCGAAACAAAACTGTTTGCATTTAGTTTTTTTATGCTGCAGCACTTTAGGCGAAATGCTACTGCAGCGCAAGCGATTTTGCCTATTTCTACGCATTTCTCCGTTTGTCTGTCGTCTGTCACATTCATGTACTCTGCGGAAACCGTTCGATGGATGTCATTTAACAGGTACACCGGCGTTATCAAATGACACGTTGCTGATGCCATCTGGAAGTGTAGCAACGCAATTAAGATTTGGTTCGATGCTTAGTAATCGAGTTATTACAAATTTATTATACAGTGTGCCAGTTAAAGTACTTTTTTAAATCGGCCAACATTTGGCGAAGACATGAACAGAAGTTTGACGGCACGTTTCGCGGATTACTGTTTATGCTCCTGCAATTGTTAAGTTGTTTTGTACGTGGAGTGGCTACAGACCCCGGGAAGCAGTGAGCGGCCGACACGACCCACTGGTTGTTAATGAGACTTCCACCACAGAAATGATTTCCGTCCGCTTGCAGAGAAACCATCCACGGCCAGCTGTGAGGCTCAGCTTCTACTCCGCCGACTATTCGCACGTTCACGCTAGGCGATATCGCCGTCACGCCACACGCGTCCTCACTACCTGCGTTACAGTTTATAATAATCATATATAAAAAAAAACTGCAAGCAATTCATTTAATGTTGTATAAGCGCTGATGTAAAACGGCAAAAATCAAAAAGTATAAGCACGAACTATTGTATTAGCTTAGACATTTAATC
>Ga0209367_1005450_pt1 | contig 17633 bp, 6 predicted proteins | sample WorMetLIZISLAND2_FD_187412 | JGI IMG/M metagenome (GOLD analysis project Ga0209367, IMG submission 187412) | Marine gutless worms symbiont microbial communities from Max Planck institute for Marine Microbiology, Germany - Olavius geniculatus... ... | reverse complement strand
TATATGGGCAGTTGTAAGTGCCGTTGCGGCCTTTCTGACCCTTGGAACACATGTTTTATTGTTCTGTTCTGTATTTTCTGACATTGTCATGTTTTGTGTTTCCAAAATAAACTGATGATGATGATGATGATGATGATGAAACGACGCGCAGGTCTACGTAGCCAACGCTATACATATCTTGCAGCTACTAGACTGTACGGGCAGGTCGAAACTTCAATTTCGGTGTTTTAGATATCACAACGTCACCTGAGGCTAAGGTCAGTGAGGATGAACATGGCTAAGCGGAAAATTTTAGCATGTGGTTTTCCGTGGCATTTTGCGCTCATAAACTCCAAATGATCCATTATTTCCAATTAGAAACAAGAAATTTGAACTAATGTTCACGGGACGCGCGAAAGCCTATAGCAGTTCCTGTTTGCAAACTGTCAGTCTATCTCCAGTATTTCGTCTCGACTTTTACGGGTGCACCGCTCTTTAATGCCGTCGTGCGCAAATTTCCTTGAACCTAAAAAATCGAGACTTGGACAGTCGAAATCTACGTTTAATGCTAAAAATTTTATACGCAGCTTGTCCATGTTTATCTCAATTGGTTTAGGCGCAGTTCGCTCTTGCAATGTGTCTCGCAGCCCAAAATCGCCAAAAAATCCATAAAAACCCCCTATTTTGGCGTTCAAGTCATTCAAACTCATTGAATTGGGCGCCAATCGAGAGCCAGTGTACGACTTCCTATTAGTGATTAATAGTAACCTAGGCTCTATCTCGCACCGTTACCAAGATAAAGCGATTTATTGGCCAAAAATCGCAAATTTTGCCCACCCCCTCTCATTTAGCGCCCTCGTTCGGGGTGAACCCCTTCGAATTTATGAAAACGTTTACGGTTTCTGAACTAGAGTCTTCCAGGCAGCCGACGGTGAAGATTTGGTGATCCTAGCTTGGACCGTTTTTGACTGATCCACCCGTGTGACAGACGGATGGACGGACGGACAGACGGACAGAATTGCGATGGCTAAGATGCGCTGAAATTAGTAGCTGCTTTCGCGCGTAAAAATCTATCGGATATAAGCATCGTTTGGTGATAAAACTTTACAGTTAAGCTATATAGCATCAGATGTGAGTATATTCCAGTACCATTGACCGACCTGGCCGAGTGAAATAGAATGCAGTCACGTTGAACGAAGGTGCGTTGGATTTCTGCCGGTAATACTCGGCGTGAACACCCGTGAACACCGTGTGGCCAGTCGGCCGTGAGAAACTGACAGTGCACGTGTAATACGTCAATGATGACGATGATGCTGCTGCAGCTGATGCTGATGGCATTGCCGGTGATGATGGTAGACAGACAGAGGACATGAACAGCGAAGACGAGTTGTAAGTTCTATTGGTGCAATGATGCCAAGTTGTCTTACCGCTGATACAGATGATAATACCCTTTCTTCCCCTTCTATCTGTTCCCTCCAGCCTTTGCTGTCACCCTTCGTTTCTCTCTTTTTCCCCTCTTTTCGCTTTTTTCTTTTTTTTCTGAAATTCCTTCCTGTAAAACTAGGACGCCTTAAGTCCAGCTATGGGAACTGCGGAGCACCTCGAGCTCCCCTAGTGGGAGAGCCCCAGCCGAAATCAAATTTGGCACATTTTTGCCGTAAAATATAATATATGGTGTTGGCGGAAACAATATTTTAATTATTTTTAGTGCCAACTAACAAAATTTAATGCAGCTTAAGCATACAGGCGAATTGGCATCAAAATGGGCCACATTCGTCGTCCGCGGGTGATTATTAACTTTGCGCTGGTAAGCGGGTGACATAGTTAAACAAAATTAATTGCAGGTTTGTGTCACCCGCTCAGTACGAATGACTTGACAGGCCTGCTGTTGGGCAACGGTGCGTTGGATGCGGCCCAAGTCATGCGTAGCCGCATCATGTCGCTGCCTCTGTATCTGACGTCACAGGTAAGCGTCACATCTGGCTGGTGCTGATTGATGCACGTGACGTGTTTACCTGCCGTTATTGCTGGCCTCGACTCTGCAAGCATTTATAATTACACCTTAATCCAGTGATTAACGTGGAAAATGTGTATGGACGCCCAAACCCAATCGCTCCTCCTTGTCCTTCTTTTGTCTCTTTCCCTTTTATTTTTTTTGTCTTTACAATTACTGCTAGGGCAAATAAAATGCGAAGAAAAGCCATAGCGAAAATCAAATTTTGTGCATTTTAGCCTTAAAGTCTGACACACCATTCTGTGCCTGGACTCGGCTCGCTTCCTAGTCCTCTTTTCAATGCAACTTCTGGATCCGCCTATGTTTAACTGAACCGACAATTGCTGTGCGATACGGTTTGTAATTTTATGTAATTAACGGTCTTCATATGATGACACAAATATTAAATACCTTTTAACGTTATAAGTTGAAATATTACTGAAATAAGTCTTGAAAAAGTACCTGAAAAGTCCTTATCAAAAGTGCTTAAAGTTTATCCCTAAAATTGCAGCAACCGTGCTAAATCGCATTTCCTGTTTTAGCTTGTATTGCTTAGTCTGCTAGCTCTTTTACCGAGTACTCCGAGCACTGCTGAGCATGTTGAGGTAGGCGACAAAAGATCACCGCATACGTAGGTTCCTGCGTCCGATGTCAACGTGCTGCTGATAGTGAGGCTTAGAAAGTCATCGTGACGGCTTACCGTGTACCTGCAACATTGTTGTACGCCATTTTAACTTTTATACGTAATTAAATGAAACTCAAATGTTGTCGAAAGTTGTATATTGAAGCAGTGAATACGACCAATATGTTATCTAGATCAGTGACTTTTTCATTAAACGTTTATATGCGGTAATTTTAAGTACTGTACTTTTAAATGCTGCAATTCAAATTAAGCTTATTTGTATACAACAAATATTTTAAATATACAGTGTGCAAGAAAAAAACACTTTCTTAAACAAATACAGTTATACTTGGTAATATTTAGTGTTTTCCTACACATTTTTCAGAAACTATTTGCGACTCAATTTGCCGTTATTGTGCAAATTTTATCGTCTCAGCTATCGTTGTTCAGAAGTTGGCACAACTCTTGAAATAAAAAAAATAAATAAATTCGTCTACAGTCAACTCTCAGGTGTATTTTGATTAATGCAAAAAAAATCCGTTAGACTTATTGTTTAGACAATTTATAGACCGTTTTCGGTGTACAATGTTATTACAATATCTGTTTTGTTGTGTTGATGCAAGCGCTCAGACGCTTGCTGAAGCTGCCGATTAATTTTCTAAGTGTTTTTTGTATCAGCTCGTTTTATAATTTGCTTGCAAATCAAACGATTATAAACATTATAAATGTACGGTTTAGCCGCAAAACGTGCGCTACAGTTTTAAACAAACGACAAAAGACAGACACAACTTTGTGCCAAAAGCGCTACCGCTAGCACGGTCGGCTAAAAAAATCTAGAACACCTGGAAAGATTGCTGCAGTTGGAGGCGTTGAGGCTGTGTGGTCGGTAAGTATATATGCGACACGGCCCGCAAGTTATGCGTGAGGAATTCCCTTGATGTCGTCTTGGTGGCGTGATGCAAGGGTAGAAGTGCCAGGCTTGATTCCACGGTGACGACTGACAGCTGAAGGTAGTCCGACTGCCTGCCAGCACCACCTGGTTGCCCGGTTCTATGTCGACGCCTTGTGCTCCTACATGTTAAACGACGACACTTTACGGGTAGTTTGGTGGCGTTACGGTAGGGCGTCAGACTTATGATCGAGAGGTTGTGAGTTTGACTCTCGGACAGGTCTCTATCAAGTGATTGCCACTTAGATTGATCAGTGACTGTCTGCGGACAAATAAACCATCTCTGAATATAACCAACATCAAGATCAACTCAGCCTCCTATCCCCGCAGTAAGTAGGCCTAAATCGAGTACGGGTCTGTCAGACTGGAGTTAAGGCGAGGTGGGTTTAACAAACGTGTTGCTGACAACTGACAAGCTTTCCGGCGGTTCCAACATCGATGACCTTAAACGACCTTCTACTACTTCAGAGACTGGTGTACAAGAAGTAACATCTCAAACTGTTTCATTCGTAGTGCGCCTGGTGTATGGTATTCGTAAAATTTTTCGACCTTAAATCCCTCAAATCGTGAGTTTTATTAACATTTTGGCAATTTCAAACTGCGATGCAGTAAACTGCGCCGGAATCACTGCACATGGACTAAAACAACCTGCGCATGAAATTTTTAGCATCAAACGTACATTTTTAGTCTTAGCTTTAACCTTCTGTGTTCAAGGAGGTCTCCGTATAGGGCAACAAATTTAGGTGCCGTCTTCGAGACGCATTATCACTGCACGTTGTACAATGTAAACTGATTTCCGAGCTAGACGCAAAGCGGCACTGTCGCGCGTCTCATAAACATTAGCTCAGATTTTTTGTTTACACGTGCAGGGGCTTTCGCTATCTTGTACTAAAACTGACAAATGAACACTCTGGGCTTTAAAACGCATGATGCTAATTTGTATAGCATGGGTACCTCTGCGTTTAGTTCATGGTAGAATGGGGGCAATAGCTGTCAAAGTAATTTAATGCTAATCTGTAATCGCAACGTGCGTTGTAGGCCTAAACGACTGACGAAAATTACTGCCAAATAGACGTCATCATTATCACCGACAGTACGATACGTTCGATGCATTCGAATAGTTTTAGTAGTCGATTTAAATGAACGTTAGTGTCCACGACATCTGAATGATACTATTTCATCATGTCCATCGCCAATCCTCACAAGGTGCCAGCATAGGCCTATTATTTTGTTGCACAAGTCCACTAGGTCGTCCGACGATCTTCCTCTGTAGTTTCTGCCATGCCAAAACGCCTTGCTTTATCAGCCTGTCATGTTGCATACTGCATGTGACCGAAGAAGTTCAGTTTCCTCTGCATTATTCTCTATAATGTTGATGCTTATGCCCAATCTTTTTTGTGACTTCCTTTTTTCTTGATTCTTTGTTGTCACTTTTTTCTGAATATAGACACACATCGCACACAGGTCTACAGACAGTAACCTAGTTTTAATCTGGATCTTGAGTTAGCTGATTTCTTTGTTTTGCCACATTTTTAGTACCTTTACTGCTTTTGTTGATTTGTCTTTGATTTTGCTTTTCATTCATTTGTTGCAGCAGCAGCAGGCCGATGACGTGTCGTTTCACCGACTGTCTTACACTTTTGTGCTATTGTGAAGATTCACTCTTGTTTATAAAACCTACTCGGGACTTATGTTTCATCGCTCTATTTACTTGAAGTTTAAAAAGTTCTTAGACTATAATATGAAAATCTAAATGTATAGCTTAGGACTATTTTGCTCAGGCAGAAACCGTTTGCTTACCCTTATTCAAGACCAGTAGAAGAGCTGTAGCTATGTACTGCATAGTTAACCACGGACATTCAATCATCTCGCAGATAAATCACATTTCGCCATTCTACGCAGAGTGTAGTCTATAGCTCAACTCACTTGTGTGGACAGTTAGGACTAACAACGTCATTAAAGCTAATGGCACATTCGGCTCTGTGACAGAGATGTGCCGATTACTGAAATTTTAATATTCTATGTATATCTCCTTAACAAAAAATCAAATGCCTTATGGGCGCAATGTATAAACTTTTTATTCGTCATACAAATGGTAACAATGTCAGAGAATGCTACCACACTATTACTGCATTTGAGAAGTAATCAAGAACGTGAGCCTACTATAAACTACCAGTATTGGTAAACTAAAATACAACAGCAAAATAAATAGCAGAGACAGGCGAAAAAAAACAAAATATACATTAGACACAAAAAAAGTTCGAAAAAATGTTTACAAAAACACTATAGCTAAAACATTAAGAAACATCCCCAATATTTCATGAAAGATTTTAAAGCAACAATTTGCCAGCAAAATAATCGTACTCCACCGTTTATCATTTCTTACTTTCCTCAATTTTTAGCAAACCGTAGTAAGTAAAAATCGAGCTATTGGCATGAGTTGTCGTCCGTCTGTCGTCTGTCCGTCCGTCTGTCCGTCACGGATGTACTGTGGCTGAACGGTGCAAGATAGGGTCTAGGTTGCTTTCAAATGAGATATATAAATGGGCTAAACGGTAAGTCGTAGGGGGTCTGCGATGGTACCATCGAATAGGGCGGTGCCGACTTCCTATAGGTTGTCAATAGTAATTATGTGTCCATCTGCAGCGGTTTGGCCGCAATTTTGAAGAAAATGTTTAAAGCTACAAGTGACTGTACCTCCGAAACGGCGAGGAATACGCCTAGGCTACTATAATTCACTAATAAAAAGTGGCATACGCCCTGTCAAATTAGATAAAAAGCAGTAACCTTAAATGACCTTGAAGGCGCTATTGGGGCTAAACGGTGCGAAATAAGACTTAATAAAGTTGCTATTGATCACTAATAGGAAGTCGCATATTGACTTCCAAATGACATAAAAATCATTCACCTTGAATGACCTTGAAGGTCAGTACTCCAACAGAAAGTGTATAGGCTGCAGCGCGTTTTTCCGAGCAAGGCGTTTTTGTGAGAAATATTTGCAAAAACTGCGTCCGATATTATCCTTATTCATTCACTCTGTGGCTATTTATATCACCTGGCGAAATGACTACGTGCGATGTCTGTTATACTAGCGTTCATTGTAGCTTTTGAGACAACGTTTCGTTAACACAACGTGCATGAAACTGTCTCACCTCTGACAAATCGCTTTCCCTCCGTGACTGGAATTCGGACGCTGGGCTTCGGACGTAGGCGGTACGGTCGGCTTTTTCTAGCGATAGCTGGGCTTCTTGTTTTCACAAAGCATCATATTCCTAAGTGTAGCGAACGCCCCTGAACAGACGGACCAAAAACATATGAACGTCCTTATCGGACGAGATGAAGTATTATTATTCTATTCTATGCAATATATTGCCTAGTATCCAAACAATTCGAAGTCGCCAGAGTAAAACTGTTTGAGTTTATCGACAGTTTCGGTTGCCAGGGAAGACATCGTTTCGTTGTGTCTGGCCGCAGCGTGGTGCCATCTGGTGTCATCACGTGGAAACAAGTCAGATCTGACTCCAATTCGACTGAGTACGACCCTAGCGTCGTCGTACAGTGTCTCGTAATGCCCGATGAAGTCGTACGCTACGTCGCACGGCGCACACAGCTGCCACTGCGGCCGCCAATGGCGATCCAGCGCTTCCCGCCGGCGCCAACTCTCGTCCAATAAAAATCGAGCAAACTCGGAAAACTTTACGCGCCTGCTGCCCGTGTCGTTTGCCTCTCGGTATCTAGCACATAAACAGTAATAACTTTTTCTCGCATAAAAATGTTATAGGGTGTTTACACGATCGAGCAAACATCGATCAGCTAGCTCGACGTTCTGTGGTAATTAGCATGCTAGTTAAGAGCGCGGGCGGGTTGTAATTGAAAGGCCTATATACGTGATCAGCTTAAGCCTAGTCGTACATTTCAGCCAGGGGTGGGGTTCCAATAGGCTTGCTTGAGCCAGCTCGATGTTTGCTCGATCGTGTAAACACCCTATTGCAAACATAACGCGAAGTCATTTTGGAGCCGCAACTCACAAGGACTGTTCTGATTTAGGCCTACCTAGGTTAAATCGAGCAACGAAGAAAGACATTTATAGCTCGCTGTCATAACTGTTGCTATCAAATAACTGTTAAGATTTAATTAGGTTAGCCTCACTGTTTTCTTGTTCTGTTCGTCTACCAGAATTTATTACTGTAAATAAAAACTTTCATTAACTCGTGTTTGTATTCACGGCGGGCGGACGGTAGGCCTACCTGTGTATGATTCGCGGTGCGAGTAGATGTTTGTATCTGGCGTTGAGTGAAAACTTCTCTCGGAACGCGGAGACGAGCCGGTCTAGCGGGTGTCGGACGAAGGTGAACTTATAGTAGTGGGTGAGTCGATACTGTGCCGCAGCAGGACCCAGCGTGTTCAGACGCCGCAAGTACCTGCCGGTCACGTGGCCGTCGTGGATCCAGTCTAGGTCACGTGGCTCGGCCGTCGCATCCAGCTTACCCGACGCCACCGCCAGCACCTACAAAAAGGTTTAATGTTATTTATAGCTCTTTATGGGAAACCCCTCGCAGAGCTACGGATCGGAGCGTCAACTGCCATATGGGATCACACAGTGTTAGCTGCTACTCGATACAGGAAAATGCGCCTCACCTTAACCCCTGCCAAAAAGCCGGTCAGTACTTGACTTAGCCTACATACTAAGGAGGGATGGAAGGCTGAGTTGACGTTGGTGTTAGTTATATACCAATATGATTTACCTGTCCACAGACAATTACACATCCAAGTAGTAGGCTAACCGCTTGATAGCGATTCGACCGGGAGCCGGAGTCGAAGCCGCGACTTGTTGGTCGTACGTCTGACACTGACGTTAAGTTGGGAAGTCCGGGACAGCTTTTTAAAGGCTCTCATCGGATCCGAATAGAGCGGAGTCGCCAGACAATTTCTAGTGCATTTTACACTAGAAAAGATCGTAGTTGGAGATCACACTTGGTAAATAGAGTAAGTGTAAAGAAACGAATAAACTTTTTTATCCAACATTTTAGCATTTCAGGTAATTTACTGCGGGTCGCAAATAATATGCTTGCGCAACTTTGCGGTCGCGAGTTTGAGACCCTTGGTCTAAGGTATGTACAAAGCAACAGAACAGAACTAAAGTGAACTGCAACATGTCGCTGTGGTAGTACAGTTCAGTTGATTTCAGTTCAGTTCATTTCAGTGGCAGATCTAGGCTTTAGCCAAGGGGGGATATTCCTCTTGCCCTTCCCCTTTTTACTTCCTTCCTTTTCCCCTCCCCTCCCTTTTTTCCTTTCCTCCCTTTTTTCTTTTCCTTTCCCTTCTCCTTCCTTAAAAGTAGGACCCCTTAAATCGAGCTAGGGGTCTGGGAAAGCGCTGTAAGCTCCGCCAGCGGGGTCTGGGGCAGAGCCCTAACCGAAATCGAATTTGGTGCATTTCAGCCTTAAAATAGAACATCTAGTGGCAATAATTTTGATAATTTTGCTGACAAACAAACTTTTTAATTAGCAGTGCGGCAGATCATATAAAGTGTTTACTTATGCATAGGGGCTCAAGAAAGTGGGGGCGGCGGCACGTCCGACCCGCCCCCTGGATCCGCCACTGGTTCAGTTTTGTCGCTTTGACGCACGTAGCCTAGTGATTTACCTGCATCCAGGCGGTGCTAGCGACTTTGCCAAGGACGCAATATAGAGTTCGTATCTTATCAACGGCGAAGATGTTCTGCGCGACTGATCTACGCAGTGGGTGTGGCTTGTCAGTCATCACATGACCCTGGCGCCGCCCACAAGCTGCCGCTAGGTGTCGCTGTCTCTGCCTCTGAACCCGCATCACCGATGACGTCATCAATGCCGTCATGTTCATACTACTTTTAGACGTACTATCCGACGACAGCTGTCAAAAATCATCATCATCGCCATCACCGTTAAGAAATCTAGCGTGGCCAGGCCAACTCAGCTTGGCCATCCTTCCGCGGGTGGGAAAATGAGTACTGGTGATGGTTACGGCCATCGCTAGGGAAGAAACGGCGAGTTTTGCGTAACAGTAGGGTTTATTACCAGGACTGCTGGCATAAGCTTACTGGCATAGTTGGTTAAAGGCTGTGGTTTTTAGTGTATATGCTACAGCTTAATTTGGTTTAACTCTCGCCGCCTCAAAAGCGCCAAAAGAAGATGGACCTAGCTCTCTATGCGAAATTTTCTTCCTTTTTTCTTTCTGCTCATCCTCTTTCCCCTTTTTCGCCTTTTTTCTGCTTTTGTCATTAAGTGTCAAATGAGTAATAGGTCACGTATGAGCCGCAGAGCGCAAATGGCGTCCAACAATTTACAGTCAAATATTTTGTCTTAAGCATGCAACGAAAAGAAAACGTCGTTCCGAAAAAGCTATACAGCTAATTTTCGAAACGTCAGCAACAGCGAACAAAACGCTCAAGTACTTTTGTTGTAAAAAAATCCGCTAGAATACAAGCTTGGTTTGTTACCGTTTGAGATTCAAACCACGTATTCACTCAAAATGTCGCACCTCGTGTTTGAATTCCAGTGTGATGTTTTCTGTACATACACGCAGTGTAAATTATATAAAACATACTCAGAATGTTAATGAGGTTCTTTAACAAAAGTTGTTAATTAGTGACAAAAATAATCAAAAGCATTGGCTGACTTCACTTTTTGACTTAGATTATCACTTAGCCAATTCGCTTAGCTAAAGTTCGGTCTCAGTACCTACTCTAGCCAAAATGTAAAATGATTTTGCTGAGCCACCTTTTTGCTGATGGGCGAAAAAACTCAGCGAAAGTTTAAGTCAAAAAGTAAAGCCACTCATTTGATGCTGCATGAAAATTGCAGTCTTGGTCTTGGTCTTGAAAAAAATCTTTTTTACCTGTACATCAAGTTCCAAGCAATTCGAAGAACAGTTAGGGCTTTAGCTGCAAACCTGGAGTGGAATCGGTAATGGATGCAGATAAAGCTGATGACGTTGCTGCTGTTGCTGCTGATGATGATAATAACGATAGGCCTAATAATGATAATTTTGTTGTTGTTGTTGTTGTCGTTGTTGTGAAGAACTGTGCCATCAACATGACAACAGACACAGCAGCTGAACAGAAGATAAACACAAGCAGCAGAAGCAGCCACCGCCTTCTCATAGCGACAATTGCCAGAGAACAATCTGCATCACAACAAACTAATAACAGATAAAAAGTGACCACCATAGCACACTGCCAGCAGGGAAACTATATCATGCTAGGCTTAAAGGCGACATTCCACATTCTAATATGCCACTTAGCTTAGAACTGAAACATAATAACGCACAAACCAGCATAGAAAACTCCTTGGTATATCGCATTCGCTACAGGTATTTACAGCGTGAGTCAAATTAAAATACCCCAACGCGAAAATCACGATAAATGTGTAGTGCGAGAATATTTTTGTACCAAATTTTCCTCGTTTATTTAGCACACAATACATTTAGTTAATATTTGGCGAGGTGGTACAGCATCAAATTTAATGTTTGGTTTTTGCCAGTCAGTAGCTTAATACACTTTTAAAACCTTTGGTGCAATAGCTAATACATATATCCTACGTTAAACGAAAACGTAAATTAATGTCAATTACCTTGGCAAGAAAACTTTGTTGTTTGATATTCATCGAATGCGGTCGCAATGACAATCTTTTTAGCGACGACAAACAAAATAATAAAACCGTATGACTACAAAATATCCGCCTTCTACGAGCATAATTATATGACATAAGTCAACGCCGTATGTTGTGAAACGACTAAACTACCGGTACGAGCTAACTGAGCTTATACGGCGTAGCAGGCAGTTAAGGTCCGTAGTACATGTGCCATTTGAAAAAAAATAATACAAACAAAATGAGTACAGAACCCAACGTGAGGCTGCCTGGCGTCGTAAGTCCGAAATCGCGTTGACTTTTGCACATTTTTGTCCTGCCAAATTTTTGGGGTGCAGGCACCAAAAAATGTACCCAAATTTTTATCCAAGCTTTACGGCACATCACGTGCACATGTTTGGCAAGTTATTATAGCCGAAATGCACTAAAGTTTAGGCCAATTTGGCGCCAATGGAAATTACTAATGCAATAGCTTTCGGGCCAGGCGCCGTTGCTAGGAGCGAAATTTCAGCCATGTAAATTATCTTCTTAGTCGGGTATGAAGCGCCGGGCGACCTCACGCTGAGCTTTGCTTCAAAATTTTAGTTTTACGTTTATTTTATTCATCTCGTGTGTCGGAACCTTTGAGATGCAATTGCAAATGTTTGCGCAGGTTTAAACATACTAGTTGATTTCAACATAATATCTCACCGCGCATGCGCGAGCGGCTTTAGAGCAATGTAGCGTAAGCAGTCGTCACATAGGGTCTATGCGTTGCGTTAATACTCAATAGACGAGTGACACCGTGCATGACGACCTATAGGTCTACAAGCTAGCTATTTATCCACCAACTCCATTACATCGACTAGTCGCCGACTTCTTATGAGGCCATCCTACTAGATCGCATTACGAAAAAAGACGCATTTAAATTCAGTGTAACAAAATGCACGTAGTGCCACGTACGTATTAGCTAAATTTGTCTCGGCAGAAAGTTTTTTTAAAATGTAGAACAATGTAACCAATGCGCCAATTAAAAACGATCATGCTTTTGACGCGTTACAGCTATGCTACAGGGGGGATATGGCACGGGTTGTCGTGTGTCCGTCCGTATGTAAGGATGCATAGTGGCTAAACGGTTCGAGATAAAACCGAGGTTGCTATTGATCACTAATAGAATGTTTACACGATCGAGCAAACATAGAGCAGCTAGCTCGACGTTTTCTGGTAATTAGCATGCTAATTAGAAGAGCGGGCGGGTTGTAATTGGAAGGCCTATATAACACCTGATCAACTGTGGGCTAATAGCCTAAGCCTAGGCCTACATTTGAGCCAGGTGCGGGATACCAATAGACCTGCTTGAGCCAGCTCGATGTTTGCTCGATGTTTGCTCGATCGTGTAAACACCTTATTATAGGAAATTGTGTACGCTCTTTCAAATGAGATACAAAAAAGCAGAACTAACGGACATTACGATACTTGATTTGTTTGAATGTTAGTGTTTTAACCATTGACGCACTTGCTCAGTTTGTAGCTATAGTTTTTTTAAAGTAAGTTTTTAAAAGTCGTTTTAACGTTTTAGCTTTCGGACAATTATGAGAGGTTTTTTCGTTTGCATACTCTGAACGTGTTATGTATCTTGTGTTTATTTGCCTCGTTAAGTTGCGTCTGTCAACTTTACATTCAACGAATATATGACGATGATAATGAACGCAAAAGAGAAAGCGCGACAGCGGTGCGTGCTTGAAGGCCCGATGCAAACAAATCTAAGCTCACCGATCCTAGCAACGACGTTTTATTTACACTCGCCAGAGAAGGTGACCGGTCTCGCCTAGCCGTATTGGCTGAAAATCGCAATATTTTCCTACCCCTTTTTATTTAGCGACCTCGCTGGGAGTGAGTTTTGTCGAATTTATGGAAAAGCTATACGGATCCCGAAACTAGAGTCTTTTAGGCAGCTGATAGTAATGATTTAGCGATTCCAGCTTGCGCCGTTTTGACCAATCCACCCGTGTGACAGACTGCCGAACGGACAGACAGACAGACGTTCAGACCGAATTGCGATGACTAAGACGCGCTACAGCAATAGCTGCTGTCGCGCGTAAAAATCATAAACATTGGATGACCTTGAAGGTCGGTAGCCTACTCAACACGAAATGTATAAACTGCAGCGCGACTACCCTAGCGACAGCTGGGCTTCTTGTTATTTGTGAGAAACGACCTTTCGTCTTAACTGGTAGATCAAATCAAGTTCCAACAATGGTTAAAGTATAGGCGAAAAAGCAAGAAAACGTGTTTCTGGACTCCCCAAAATGATATTAATCGTCACCATGCTCTGTATGCACGATTTCCCCGTCAGAACGCACGTCTCACTGCGCTCTGTCTTTACGTGTGTAGCTCTTCCGGTGGTAATTACATCATTCGTGCACGATTTCATATTTACATTGTCACGTTCCAATGTTCTCTCGCTTAATCTGTGACTCAAGTTTTTGGATGACTCATTAATGAATGTGTATATGAAAGTTGACAACAAGTTTGACGATTCTTGTTATACTACTTTTGCTTCGCAGTCTGCGCATGGAATTACACGGCTCATGGCTTGCGAGAGCCAAAAGTATTTCTACAGTTCCGGGGCCTCCAATAGGCCCAAAATGAGTAACACTGGGCATCAAGATGTAATTTTTTGGTCGTGCCTACTCCTAACAAAAAGTCGTTTGAGTACCGCTTTACAAATGTGCTGATTAATTGATTTAATTTTTACACAAAAAACGTGCTTTAACTTTCAACGTTATAAACTTTCCCCCCAAACGTGGCAGGGTCTCAGTTCAATGCTGCAGCATTTTCAAAGTCAAAGCCAAGGCTAAGACCAAGATCAAAGCTAGTGGGTTTTTAGGTTAAGGTCAAGGCCAGAGTAACTATAAATAAATAGGCAAAGTAAATAAAGCAAGTACCAGAATTATATACTGCGCATTAAAAGCCAGCTTTATCTTATTCAAATCATAGTTAACCATAAAATGCTTAGGCAAACATTACATGGTTTCAGTGAGTAGGGTTTAACGTCCCACCCGACATAGTCATTTCCGAGACGGCCTTTACAGGCAAAATTGCACATACGCATAATAACGGAACACAAAGTTTAACTTTTACAGAATGTTTAACCTTTATAAAATACAAAAAAACAAAAAACAACGGAAACCTAAAACTGTAAGAACTGCCGATTATAACTGTGCATATGTATTGAAAATGACAGTTCTAATATTATTTCCTGTTATCCTCCAGAGAGTCATCAATTTCATAATGCTGTCTATTAGAGGACAGGGGGCTTACTTTTAGTGTTTCAGACAAAAGTTACCCGTTAGAGGCCTACTTCAAGACTAGTTATAACAGTAAAAACTAAAAAAATCAAAATATTTTCATTTTCATTGCACAGAGGACATTTATTACAACACTATCTTAGTGACTAAATGCCAAGGCGTCGAGGCCAAAGCCAAGGCCACACCTTTCTAAGACCAAGGCCAAAGCCACGATTTTTCTGCCCTCGAGCTGTTCTTGAGGTCGAATGTCGAGAACTGTTGTCGAGGACCCCATCCCGGTATCATGGTGTTCAGTACGCATACGGATCATAAGCAAACAGTTCGAAGTCATCGCGGTACAACTGACGCAGTCGTTCAACGTCATCAGGCGCTAGCTGGGCAAACATTCTCCTCGTCCTGTTCCCCGCGACACTTCTCCCCCTCATCTTATCCCCCGGCTCCCTCGCCTCGACGGCTAAAGGGAATTGTACCCTGCCGGCCACACCCACGGCTCGCAGTACTCGTGCGGCATCCTGGGCGAGGGTCTCAAAGCGGCCGACCAGCGTGTAGTTGATGTGACAGGGTAGACAGGCCTCGGACATAGGCCGCCAGTGAAAGTCATCACGCGGGCTGTGACGGTGACGGTTGGGGTTTAGACTGTTGCTGGCGTCGATGATGTATCGAACGAATTCACTGAACTGAACGTCATCGCCACGACGCACCGATCTGCACACAACATCGACCAGCCTGCCAACAGTGATTGGTTCCAGGCCACCATTTTTAATGTCAAGGCCAAGGCAAGCAAATGGCCTTCGAGAACAAGGCGAGACTAGTGGTGCACAAGGTCAATGCCAAGGCCACGAATTTTTGTCCTCGATCTGTCCTCGAGCCTCGAGGTCAAAGACATTTTTCGACCACCCTATTTCTGCTTATCAATTGGCTGATTCTTCAGATCAACGCGCGATTAAAATATTTAAAAAATAAATTAATTTTGTTGGCCTAGTGCCGACATTTTGTTCGGCCGTCCGTCTGATATAGAGTAGACAAAAGTTGCAAATGTTCAAACTGCTGTCCGTTCACTGCGATAGAGATCCGAAAACGAACGTCTTCTTCATTCGTGATGAATTTCTGCAGTTGCAAAGCAACGTGACGAATGAAAAAGACGTCTCCGAGCCTGCGTGGAGCAAAGAGACATCAGTTTGAACATGTATTGTAACTTTTAAATATGAAGTCGCTATTTATTCAACAGTTTTTTTAACATCATAACATGTAATGACTTAAAATTTTATGGCCGACGTTGCTGTTTCTTTGGAGATTATCATGCACTGCATGGGTGTCCATTGCCGTAGAAAAATTTCAGCTGGTAACCGGATCTTCACATTTTAAACTGTGCTATCAAGTCTTGATTACATGACTATTCTTTGCACCAAAATGTGTTTATACAATGAACTGAACCCGAATTGTTGGAGTTATCTGAAAATGTAACAGAGATCCGGTACTTCGGTTTTCTCTGAGACACAGAGTAGGTCTAACTGGTACGCATATATAACCTGTGCGAAGCGTTGTGTCGATAGATGTTTATGATATGTCGTCCGTAGGTCGGGGCGTAGCTGGAGTCGCGAGGATCGTGAAATTTGCTCACGAATGCCGACACCAACCGCTCGAACGGATGACGTACGAACATAAACTGCGCATGTTACAAATCTAATCTTACACTTTGTCAAACGCAGCTGTACTGCATTTATTTTTTTCAATCTTTGTTTAATTAGATAATAACAAGGCTTTGTGTTATCACATCCTTTGTTTACACGAACAAAGAAGCACGTTTTCTTTTGACGGATATTAAAGCCTATCCGTCAAAAGAAAACGTGCTTCTTTGTTCGTTTTTTCATATAATCGAAATTGCAAAGTTGCGATCATGTAATCCATTATTTCGCCGGCTTACCTTAAAGTAGTGTTTGAAGCGCCTGTTGACGTCGTTGGGGGTGGTGTAAGGCGGTTTAAGCCGGCGCAGCAGTCTACGTGCTAAGGGCCGTCGTTCAAGATGATGCGGTAATGCTGATAAGAGTGGATCGTTGTCTGAGAATCCGCCAGCAGCCTGCAGCAGCACTCGCTGCCACGTCGACGTCGCCACCTGGTCAGCAACATTCAGCAGCGTACAGAGCGACGTCATAAATGAAACGAACTGAAGTAAAACGAGATCAAATAAAATGAAAGACGCGGCGCAGTTTTTTTTGCTGTCGTTTTGAACACGTTTAACTCCAAACACTGTGTAATTCCGTTAAACACGTTACGGCTGTAAGAATAAAAATTACAGTCAGCAGCGTTGCAGGTTAGAAAAGTAGGGAAGCATGAGATTGCATTTTTTTCGACAAACATCTGGAAATTTCCGATAAAGTTTTGACAGACAGTTGCAATAAATTTCCCATGAAAGAGATTACGGGTGCTCGAAAGTTCAATTCCGCTCTTCAATTTTCACACAATGGAAATCTTGGCCCCAAATTTTGTATTTTTTAAATTTGCCAAGGTTGAAATTTACGGGATGGGCATTTGCCCCTTGCCTCTCGTGCCAGGATGCCACTGGACCCTCTACAGTAGTAAAAACGTTTCTGTGATTTATAATACTATAATTTACCTTGCCAATGGCGCAGTACAATACTCGGAGTCGCGTGCTGTAGAGAAGCGTTGGTCCGGCCATGTGCGTCGACAATTTCACTGACCGCACGCGCTCACACACCTTAAGCACCGTACACAGCGACAGAACTGGACCGGCATGAAATCAAATAAAATGACATAAAATGAACTGAAATGAACGCAGCAGCGCGCGGCTTTTATTTCATTTTTTATTTTGTTTCGTTTTATTTCGGTCGCTTTGAACAAACCTTTCATTAGCCTACGTCGACATACGCCCGCGTGTACTCAGTGTTTGAATTGTCGAAGGGTTTGGAGGTTGAAACCCCAAATGTTTTTTAACTCCCTAACACACTGTCAAATTATGTACTGCTATATACTATATACACTGTGTCTCAAAAAAAAGCATGTGACTACATTTTTGGCAATAACTGGAACAATGAATGTCCGATTATAATAATTTTTGGCACACTTATTAATGAGACTATATGTCATCGAATGGTGGTTTTATTTCCCACCTCATCTATTTAGTGCAACTGTCTTACCTTGGGAAAATGGCAAA
>Ga0209367_1005449_pt1 | contig 17634 bp, 16 predicted proteins | sample WorMetLIZISLAND2_FD_187412 | JGI IMG/M metagenome (GOLD analysis project Ga0209367, IMG submission 187412) | Marine gutless worms symbiont microbial communities from Max Planck institute for Marine Microbiology, Germany - Olavius geniculatus... ... | reverse complement strand
AAACCTCTTTTTGAGGGGTTCAAGGTCGTTCAAGGTCATTGATGTTGATAAATCCAAAAAGCCTGTCACCAGTGCTTGTTATGATAAGCAGCATGTATGTACCTATCTGCAACCGTTTTCACGTTATACGAGCCAATAACGGCAAAATGACGTCTTTTTAGGGGGTACCCCTCTTTGACACCCCTGTTCGAGGGAAACCCCTGCACCCAGTGGCATGAAATTTTGTCAGGATAAACTAGAGACCGTGGGGCAGCCAACAGTGAAGATTTTGTGATCCTAGCTTGCATAGTTTTGATACATATCACGAGTGTGACAGACAGACAGACAGATGCCCAGACGATGGCAAAGACGCGTGAAGCATTGTGCTTTCGCGCGTAATAAGTAATTAGGAAGACAGCTGACATCGTTGTGTGATTTATTATCGCAGCTTTGTTTTGTTGTAAATTGTAGGTCATGCGTAAGCAACGATCAGAAGTGTCGTTTGAGCTACGAAAGGTAAGATTAAGTAAATACTGCAGTTGCTGTAACGGTATCAGTATAATAGGGTGTGGCTTAGCCTCGCAGTTACAACTGTAACATCTGTCCATGGGTAGTCAAAATGAGTACTTACTGGGGCAAGATTACCTTATTGGACCACTATCAAAATCACTTTTACCTTTGATTGTTAAAAATATGTTAGTCATGTGATAATAAGCCAATTTCAATGTGCAAAAATTAATAATTTGTGCAGTTAAAGTCGCTTTTTGTATTTCACTACAATTAGGTCTATGAGTTCATTCAGACATGTTTCTTGAGTCAAAAATGTAACACTTATGCTTGATCTGCCATCACTGCAACTCGATTATCTGTGTATGCATCTTTGTGTCAAAATGTTTTAAATCGCACATGAATTGACAATTATTTTGCATAACATGTGATGACTACGCTTTGAACGTAGAGCAATGACTGCAAGTAATCTAAACAAATTGAATGGAAGTGCGACTCACCTGCAATGTCAGTTCTGCATAGTGATGTGCAGTGTAATTATTTTCATATCACTGATTGTTGCAAGTTAATTGTAGGCCAAAATTTGTAACCATGTTGCTTAGTGATGACTTGATATGTTAGTGGTGTTGTAATTTGATTACAGTCATAAGTCCCTATTCTAAAGTCATCTTCTGTCTCTTAGTTTGGACAGTGGTCCAGTTTGGTAGTCTTTCTAGTACGGGTGATGATTATGGCCATCACTACAGAAGTAAAGGCGAGTTCTGCATGACAGTATCCTCTGTTACTATGATTGCTGGCATACTAACCCAGTCGGTTAAAGGTGCTGGCTTTTGATAGAATTTCAATAGAAGTTTTAATAGAGTCGGCCATCTGGTCGACTTGAGCTGTATGCAAGCTTAATTGGGTTTAACCCTCGCCAGCTCAAAGAGCTGAAAAAGGGGATGAGCTACCCCACAATGTCTAGTTGTCTATATAAACTCTTCTTCAATTCTTCATTTTCTTCTTCTTCTTTTTCAATTCTTTTGTTATTCTTCTTCTATCAATGAAATACAGTCTGAGTATCAGTATCTTTTATGTATATACCATGATTGCTAAGTACCAAGAACCAGGGTACTGTTTTTATTTTTGCTTTAAGTGGTAAATTCTTCTATGTTCTCTAGGTGAGACTGAGTCTTCCTTGAAGCAAATTTCTGGAAATTGCTGGAGTAGAATGTTCATAGACATATAGTACAATTTTTGTTACCCCTTCAGCATCTTGGCACTGTACGATAGTGAAAAGTGTATCATAATGTGCTATCTGTGGTCATATATTTCAGCCATTTATTGTTAATGTTAGTGGTCAGGAGATATAGATTTTGTATTTTCTGCAGAATAAGAGAGACGAACATGTGCTGAAACGACGCAACGTCCCGCATGCAGAGAGTACAGATTCGGAAGAAAACGAAAAGCAACCGGCACAGTCATTGGAAACGATTGTACAAAATGCTTCCAGTGATGAGCCAAACATACAGCTCAGTGCCGTGCAGTCTGCTCGGTAACTGCTCATGCTTCTTACCTGTCGTGAAATTGTTAGCATTGAAAACAGTCAGCCAGCTGATTCCAAAGAGTAGATTATGGTGGCTTTGAAAAAATGGCCACGGAAAATCTGGGACATGGGGCATTTAATAGCTGTGTTTCTGGATACTGATGGATTGGGATTTGGGAGTTAATCCACAGATTTTTCAGCGATAGACCTATTAAACCTCATCAAAGCAGCAAGTAGAATCAGCAAGCAAGTTAGTCAAAAACATTACTTATTGCATATGAGAATGTCTTATGACAGATGCTAGTGAGAGATATGTGTGTTTTTTCTGGTCAATTGCCATAGTTAATATCAGTTATTTGCAAAGTTTGTTTTTTTTGTCAGGAAACTTCTATCCAGCGACCGCAACCCTCCGATTGATGACCTCATTGCATCTGGCATTATGCCAATTCTCGTCCACTGTTTGACGTGCGATGACAAGTAAGTGTGCTGCTGCGTGAGTTGATGTTATATTGTTGTTACTGTTATTAGTCAGTGTTATTAAAACTGTGGTTTGACGCACTGCTTGGGCAGCTAGACTGGCATGTTAAATAAAACTAACAGTACTTAATAATAATAATTTTGGCTAATATTGTTACTGCTGTGAATGTGCCATGTGAATTTTGGTTATTTTTAAAGTAGGATTATAAACTGACTGCATGTCTGATGATGCACATTGCACAACTATAAGAATCAAACTGCTGTAAACATTGTTAAGTCATTTTTTTGGTTAACATTCTTGACTTTGCACAATGGTTGTATTTGAATTACTGCATGTGTAATGTTGTATGTACGTTTATGTTATATTGTAAATATTGTCAATGTTGTAGATTGTATTTTCCATGCATAGAATATTATGTTTAATGTGTATGTTTTGTCCTAGTTTTTTTTATCAGCTTGTAAACAGTAACTTGTGATTTGATTAACTGCTTAGTTTGGTTTAGTGAATAGAGTAGCATTGTTTGCAATGGTCCCACTGTGCTATACCTCGTCGGGTGGGACATTGAACTTTCTCTACTTACTCACTCACTCACTCACTCACTGTTGCTTGCAGTCCACCGCTGCAGTTTGAAGCTGCCTGGGCTTTGACAAATATTGCATCAGGAACATCAGTTCAAACACAGGCCGTCGTGCAATCAGGTCGACTTTCGTTTTTCCCCATAATTGTCACAGAATCAAATTTTACTAGATATGTCTATTTTTATTGATACAATAATGTGTCATTATTGACGGTTGCATTTCTACATTTATTTTACGTGTGTGTCTGTGTTACTAGCTGTGTTTCTGTTGTGTCCGTGTAATGTGCATGCAGTTGTCACTTGTCAGTCACACTCAACTTACTTACTTATTACACTTAATGTGCAGTAGGCCATTATGTACTTATCTGTATTCTGTTACTGTATATTGTATGTGTTGTATTATTACTGAGAGCTATATATCTCCATTTATGTTCATGATTAGATATAGGATTTTAGCTAGCATTTAATACACTCATAGTTATTAAATAACACGCATCACAATATCTTCATTGTAATTTCTTGGATGGACAGGACATATTGTAATAACTACTGCTTACGGGTTTATGTCACACATCATATTGCTAGCTCATTGGATTTTGCAGGCCCTTAACGCCGTCGACTGTTTATCGTTTCATGCAGTTTGACATCATACTTCAAACTGGTTGTAAAAAACATGCTGTTAGATTTGTTTGTTGTACAGGTGCAGTGCCTTTGTTTCTGAAACTGCTCTCATCGCCCTATGAGAATGTCTGCGAGCAAGCTGTGTGGGCGCTCGGCAATATAATTGGTAGGCAAAACTATTACTTTTTTGACTGTAAGTTAACCACAACAAAGTGACAGTGTTTTATAGCCTGTTTGGGTCAACATCTTCTTTACTATTTTTCTGCCTGCATAATTGCATATGCTTATCTAGCTCAGTTTTTTCTCCTCTGCGATTCGGGAGGAGTCTTTTTAGTCACTCACAAAAAATGTGGTAACTACGATTATTTTGCAAGCTAGCCTTCAGCTGGCTTGACACATGTTGTATTTTAATCTGTTAAGGTTAGCTAAATAGAGCTATTGGGCTCTGTTGCTGTCAGGTGATGGTCCCAGCTGTCGTGACTACGTCGTATCGCTTGGCATTGTGAAGCCACTAATTGCGTTCGTGAATCCGACAGTCCCGCTGTCATTCCTGCGCAACGTGACCTGGGTGATGGTGAACCTTTGTCGCAGTAAAGAGCCTCCACCACAGGTGGACATGGTCCAGGAGATACTGCCAGCTCTCGCTGTTCTTATTCACCATTCAGACACTAATGTGAGTCAGCTTTGCCATCGGTTTTACTGTTTCTCGACAGATATTTGTTCCTGTGTGATTGATATACTGGGTGGCATGAAGAAAACTGGAATACAACAGCTTTATGACAGGGGTGCACAAACCACAGCTCGCAGCATGCGGCCAGATATGCGCCCCAAGACAGGGCCCTGTGCTGTCCCTAGCGCAGTTTAGGATGCTACCATTATTTCCATCCCGCGAGGAGCTCATAATATTTATTGTAATGCAGGAGTAGTTTAGACATTGAAGTATTATTATCCACATTGTTATACTGTCTGGTTGAAAAGTATTAACTGAGTCATATTTTTTTCATGCACATTTGCTACTTCAATGAAGTTGTTTTTACACTGTTACACTTTGTAAATATGTCGCAAGCTGCAAGTAAGAAGCATGAAATTGAAAGCAAAAATTTTTGTAAAGATTTGGTCTAGACTAGTGAGAAAGAAAATGAAAGTGCAGCATATTTTTTCTTTACTTGTTCTGATTTTACTGACCCACTTGAAGTTTGACTTGTGGCCCTGAACTTAGCCGGTGCATGCAGAAAGGGGATAGTTTTCTTGAAATTTATTTTTTAATTTAAAGAATTGTGTAACGTGTAATGTTATAGATTTTGGTGGACACCGTATGGGCATTGTCATACCTGACGGATGGAGGGAACGATCAGATTCAGATGGTGATAGAGTCAGGTGTGATACCATTGCTTGTTCCGCTGCTGAATCACCAAGAAGTCAAGGTTCAGGTCTGTTTACTGTAGTGTTTGCCCTCTTACGTAACTGTTATAAAGCGCTAATTGGCTTAATCAAATGTTAATTTATCAACATTTATTAATTTTCCTGTTGCCAGTGTTTTCTTTATATTGTAAAAATAAAGCTTAACATGGATAAATGTGACAAAAGTGTGACGTCACAAACAGCTATTAGCGTCAATGTAGCATTTGACAGAATTTGAAGGCTAGCAGTGTCAATGGAGCACAGTACCAAGCGAAAAGACTTCGCTTGCATTTCGAGAAGTCGCAGTCATACCGAAAGTAGGCCGTAGGTATGCTTTTTCCGTTGCACCAATCATCGACAAATTCCAACTTTTACTTCTGGAATGCAAGCGAGTTCTCCTCTCTTCGCGCACGCTGCATCGATGCTACGGCCAGCTTATGGCATGTTAACTTTCTTGCACGCTGCAATACATGCTATAAACAAAGCGTTGTTCGTGATGTCATCATTCTGTTCGCACAACATTATTTTTTATTGAAATTGATGTAAAGCGATATTTTTATTTCAGCTGATCAGCGGATTATTAATTAGCATTACATTCTGCACATACTTAGCCAATATTGTTTTTCTGTGCGACTTGGACTTTAAGTGTATCCAGTAAGTAAGTAAGGTAACTAACTTGGAAGGCAATGTTTAACAGATGGTCGCAAATGCATTGCCTTTTATACATCTGATTAAGGATGTCTTTAGCAGCTGTTTAAATTGTTCATCTTCAAGGTGATCTGACAAAGGCTTTGGCCACAGTAAACCTAAAAGCTTGTTATGCTATTTACATTTATTTGTTTAAGTTTAATTAATTAGTTAATTAACTTTTTGCTACATATTAGCCCTTGTCAGGCTGTAGACTACTAAGAAGTAACAGTGGCTCTACCGCTTCAGTGGTAGCTTCAGTAAAGGCATCTTTGTTTGTTTACTTAAGTGCATTGGATATAAGCACTTTTACTTACTCACTCACGTGACAGCAGCAGGATGTCAGCACCTATATTCACGTTGGTGTTGGCGACCAGCAGCTTCAGGTGTTATTCGTTTTCCCTAACTGAAATTGGGTAACTTTACATTGGATTGGTGATGTTATTAGATGACCGATCCATTTTTGTGAAATCGAATTCCTGATATTCCTCGCTAGAGTTGCAGTTGTGTACTTAGTTACTGTTAACATATAGTTATGGGATGAAATGGCCTTTTGCACTCATGCATGCTCAGCTGAGGTGCTGTGAAGAAACTACTGACTGGGTGATTACTACTTAGTAGATTTCGGTCAAATAATATCTTGGGTACTTCAGTGTGTGTGAAGTTGAAACTTTGCATGTAAGTGTAATATACACTGTGTCCCAGAAGTAGTATGCCAAGCTTGATTAATAACTTTGTCAATTCTCAACAGATTTTTATTTTTTTTCTCAAAATTTATGGTGTGATAGCTGTATAATAATAGTTTTATCCCAAATTTTTCAAGGAAACTGCCAGTGGAAGAATATTTGACAATCCATTGGGAATTGGCTTAGTTATCAATGGAAATTGATGTACTGCATTTTTGGAACACAGTGTACCGTTACTAAAGTAGTGATTGTGACAGTTTGTTGGTGGTAAACAGACCGCTGCGCTGCGTGCTCTCGGTAACATTGTGACAGGCACCGACGAACAGACGCAGATGGTTCTCAACTGTGGAGCTCTACTCTACTTTCCCGCCCTCCTCTCACACCAGAAGGCGAAGATCAACAAGGTCAGTGACCAGAATGCAGTGCACTTGTCTTATTTGCTCCTGTTATGTGGATTGTCCTTACAGTTCCTCAGACGACGTGTGGAGTCTTTGCTGTGAGATGCAAATGATTTTGGACTGCCTGTATGAAGCGAGAACAGTTTTTAAAGACAGTAGAATATTGAGTGGTAAGTAAGTAAGCATAGTTAGATCTGGGTGGGATATGAGATGTGAAACAGATGGTTTCTCGAGACAGGCCAGAAGACAGCCGTGGAAGTTTCGGAGGTGAAACTTTCGGGCAGATGGTTCCAGACACAGGCAACAGTAGAATCAGTGGTCCCAGCCATCCTATAAATCCTATATTTTGATAGTTAAAAGTGCCGCGTGCTGCACAATTAAAGTAACTGCCGGTTTTAGTGGGGTAAACAGGATCACGTAGTGATCTCAGGTTGTAGCGTCCCTGCCTCATAAATGTCAGCTGAAACGGTTCAGTTGGGGCTTCTTGTGAGTGTAGCTAATTTGTTCTCACCATTTCTCACTAAATTTCAAGCAGAGCATACATCGATTCATCTTCTGTTTGAAGAGCTTTCACAGGTCCTCCAGTTGCTACTCCAGCAATTCGTGAAGTCAGATGCACTGAAGGACAAGACTGGTGCACAGCTGCTTTCTGTTCTGCTTGAAAACCGCCCTGCAGAAGCCTGCGAGTTTGGCACACAAACCAGTGCCGTATTGAAGAAACTGAAGGCAGATAAGAATGCTGGACTGGCGTTACTTCATTGTGATATGATCCAGTTCCTGAAACGTACCAGCCAGTATCTGCAAGAAAGACTGCCGTTGCAGAACAAGTTCTTGTTCAGCATTCAGTGCCTGAAGCCTTCGATGAGAACCAATCCAGACAGCATTCAAATGATAAACACATTGGCTGCATCTGTGCCTCACGTGGCGAGTGACATGAATTTTCTCGATTCAGTGTCCACTGAATGGAGACTGTATCAAGCAGATGCTGATATATATCGCCGGAATGGGCAGAATCAGCAGATGGCAGTGTTGTACCTGTTGATGAGTACTGGTCACAGGTAGCAAAACAGAAGGATGGTCTGGGTAATCCAAAGTACATCAATCTGATGCTTGTTGTTAAAGCAGTGTTGTGTGTCAGCCATGGACAAGCTGATGTGGAGAGAGGATTCTCTCTCAACAAACATATTGTCAGTGAAACACAGGTTAACTTGAAGCAGCACACAGTTTCAGCACTTTGCACTGTCAAAGATGTCATCAGTAAGTACCAGGAAGTGGAGAAAATTCCAGTCACTCGTGATTTGATTCAACGGTTTCGTGGTGCACATGCAGCTTACAATGAATATCTGTCATCGTTGCAGAAGGAGGCTAAAGCCAGTGAAGAAGAAAAGCAGGAGTGTCTGAAGCAAACCAGGGAAACTGAATCTCTGCAGCAGAAATAGACAGACATAACAAGGAAGCAGAAGAATGCCGAACAGCTCATATCTGAAGCAAACGATCGTCTACTGAATGCTGCAGCTAATCAGAACACAAGTGATCTGATGGCTGCACAGGCTCTTTTGCAGTCAGGGACATCGATGTTGATGGAAGCTTACAAGAAGCAGGACAACTTAAATAAGGAGCATTGTAAGCCTGCCAAAAAACTGAAAATGAAGAAATGAACAATTGTGCAATATACTGATGTTACCAAAACATTTACTATAATATTACTGTTTTTTACATTTCACATTTTACTTCTTGCCGCATATATTTTACCATTGTTCTGGTTGTAACTGCAGTATTACATTTTTGATACAATCTTTTGCTGAAACATTGACAATTTGTTTTAAATTGCATAATAATGTCATTGTGAAGTAGACAATGTAGATGTAGGCCTACTTAGCTTTAATTAAGATGACTGTGTCAAGCAGCTAGCTTGGTTGGGTTTTACGTTTTAATTTTTTTTTCATTATTGTTTTGCATGTAGGCCTTGTTTAGAGATCAACAGCATTAAAGTGAAACAATAAAGACTTAATAATGATGTATTAAGATTTTTCTATCCATACCATTAACTTAGGTCTACAGACATTTTGTATGTTCATGGTGCTACAACATGCCAGGAATTACACTGGTATACACGTTTAATACTGAAACATACATGTGTTCTATAAATCCTATATTTTCATGTGATGTCCTATATTTTTTGGCCTTGTGTCCTATAAAAATCTGTCAATGCAGTGTGATGCCTGTAGAATGGTCACAAACAATACAAGCTACATTTTTGACTTACTTCATTGTTTGATTTTAATTCATCACTTTTTGACACTTGATTTTTTAAGAATTGATTGCACTGATGTGTCCCTCATCTGCTTCGATTTTTTGTTGCTTTTCTTTTCTGTTTATATGCAATTGTCTAAGCCTGTGATGTTCTAAGTGTGTATGTGTGTGTTTAAATGCCTTTTCTGTTAAGCAATATATCATAGCTGAATTATGACAATATTACAGTTCATTGATTGGTTGCGTTTGATATGAGAAGCTGTCTATTTTTTGTCCCATTTCCTGGCTAAATTGTGACCCATATTGGAGTGCAGTGATTGGTTGTCGTTGACACAGGAAGCAGTGTGGTTTCTGTCCAATATCACGGCCGGCAACCAGCAGCAAGTTCAAGCGGTCATTGATGCTGGACTTGTCCCACTGATTGTACATCACCTTGACAAGGTTGAAAAACACTGCCTTACTTACTATTGTGATAGAGGAAGCACCATAGTCATAGGTGTACCATAGTCCAATTGTTTTGTTATCTACACACATACCGGGTATATATAGACCATTTGGCAAATCAAGTACTGATTATGGATGTGCTGTCATTTTATATTATATTGTAAAGTGCAGTACTTAAGATCCAAAGCCCATTTTTTGTTGCTTATCTGTTTCGTAGACTGATCAAATTGTTTTGCAGCCTACATGGTACATGCCCATATTTTTATGTAGATCATTTGTTAGAATTACGAATATGATTTTGTATTGTATTGTGCAGTTTTAGACTACTTCTTGTATTTTTTATTGCAGTGGATAGTATCATTTTAACTATTGCTAGTTGAATCTAATTATATTTTTATCTTCTTATGTTTGATTGTATGCAGGCTGATTTTCAGACTCAGAAGGAAGCTGCTTGGGCCATTAGCAATCTCACAATTAGTGGACGTAAAGACCAGGTAAACTTTTGCATAAAGACAGAATTATTTCTGTGTGGAAGTAAATAATTTATATCCATGATGGTGCTTATCAACTGGGCAGATTATTTTGTCTTGACAAAAGGTAATGGTGGCCTTTTGTCAAGTTTGTGATTAAGTCATCTGACTGCCTTAAGAGTGGGATTATTTCCAACATTAATGCAGTTGCACAGAATAGAACTGCGTTTGGGTTTTAGTCCCATCTGTGTGGTTTTTGTTTTGCAATTTCAGGTCAAGTTTCCATACAATGTCACCATTAGTGGGGTTACGATTTAGATGTTGGGTATCAAGTTTTTCCATATGTTATCTGTGCAGCTTAGAGTGTCGGACTAACAATCTTGAGTTTGACTATTGGTTGTTCCAGTGCTTGGTTACAGAGGCATGTGTGTAAACAACTTGCCCAGCGTTATTACTTTGGGCAAGTTGTTTACACACATGTGCTTCTGGTCACCAAGCAGTACAGTTTGGTACTGGCCTAACCAACGGGGAGGTAACAGCAGTTCATGGCAGAGGTCTGGTTTGCCACTGATATAACTGAGCTGTGTCTGCAGTTCGCTGCTGGCTCAGAGGCCAGCAAACGGACAAAGCTGTGACTGAACGATGCGGACTACTGGCAACTTTAACTTTTTGCTTCATCTTTTCAAGCATAGATTATCGAATTTGCCGCCGTGTGAGCGTGCAGCCACAGTGCGACGTTGAGAGTTTGCGTCATCGGTCTGTTATTGCAGGTGGCGTATGTTGTGAGTCTCGGTGTGATATCTCCGATGTGCAACTTGCTGACGGCCAAAGACTCACAGGTGGTTCAGGTGACACTCGATGGGCTGAGCAACATACTCAAGATGGCAGAGGACGATGCGGATACAGTCTGCACTTACATCGAAGAGTGTGGTGGTAAGAGCACTCAGAATGCATACAAGCGTCCTGTCCGAAATTTGTATGCGTCTATCTTTTAGACAGCATTATATGCCCATTGATGTGGAATTCTCGCTCCAAAACAACAGGTGGTGTTGAAAACTAAATCTGGTGTGAAATTCTCAATGTAGAAGTTACTGGTACTTCTAACTTTTAGTTCCGTATGTTGAATGCCAGCAGACATCAAAAACCTAACAAAAATGATGTAATCGGCTGTATGGCCAGCTTGAGGTGCGTGCTATAGCTGCAGTAAATGTATGCTGAAGGTTAGAATGTAGTGCACCACAGAAATTCAATGCTGCAATATCTGTTAGTGGCTGCATGTTATTGTTCAATGCATATGATCGGGCATTCTGAGTCCTTGAATTTGAGTTTCTATGTTACTGATAGTGCTGAAAATTTTCTTTTGCAAAAAGTTACGAAAAACTGGAAAGGATTAATGAAACCATAAACGTTAGGCATATTTGCACTATATGGTCTAATTTCACATTTTCTTTAAAAAAATTCTACCTCGCTATGCTCACGTCTCATTTTGACGTTGCTCCAGCCACAACTCAATAAGTGTTGAATCTTAATGTTGAATATATTTAGTCCTTGAAAATTAGTGTAGGCAGTTTTTGAAAGTCCTTGAAAAGTCCTTGAATTTCATTTTATGACTACATTGGGAATCTTGGTAATGTATCCTCATTTTTTTTGTAGCTTTGTTGATTATAGATTAACTAAATACTATTTGTGATTGGTGCACTGTGCCTTGTGTGTTGACTGCGCTGTACTGAGTGTGCCTTTTTTTACTGCAGGTTTAGACAAATTAGAAGCACTGCAGAACCACGAAAATGAAGAAATATACAAACTCGTGTATGAAATCATTGAAACTTATTTTGGTGGGGTAAGTGTGCAATTTGTTATATTTATGTTTTGTTGCGAGCTATTTGTCTTCACGTGATCTGCTGTGTTGATCTAGTTTCGTCAAAATATTTTTGTCTGCTCAGTTTAGTCTTATCTTAAAAGCAGCAGTTATCTGAATCAATATACTCGATGGCCACTGCTTTCTATGCTTGCACTCATCTGACTGAGGCTAGTTACTTGGGCAGCTTATCTTTCTTTCGAAAACTCAAAATTTGTCTAACTTTTTGAGTAGTCTCATTTATAGATAAAGTCACCTGTGCACCATTGGTCCCCTGTTTTCCAGTAGACAGCATTATGAGATTGATGACTGTCTGGAGGATAACGGGGAAGATTGTTAGAACTGCCATTAGTCCTACATATGCACAATTATAATAGCAAGTTCTTACAATGTTAAGTTTAGGTTATTTCTGTGTTTTATGTTCCATATTAGTGCTTTCTGTAAAGGTTAAACTTTCTGTACTCTTATTATGTGTATGTATGTACATTTTGCCTAGCAAGGCCATCCCCAAAATGATCTATACTGTGTCAGGTGAGACGTTAAACCCTACACACACACAAACACACTCTGCATCATCGCCATTGGTCTCCAGGCCACATCTCAAGACCTTCCTCTTTTGTTGTTCATATCTGGACCTATTAAATTAAATTTGATGCTTTACTATCATGGTCCTAGAAATATATCTTATTATTTAGACCACATTAAACTGCTTTATGTTGTGGCTTGATGATGTAATGGTTAGTGTGTCAGACTAGCAATCTCTAGATCGCAGGTTCAACTCCCGGCCATTCCACTGCCAGGTAACAACCCTGGGCAAGTTGTTCACACACATATACCTCTGTCGTCATGCAATATAATTTGGTGCCAGCCTAATTGCTGGGAAAGTCACAGCAGTATAGCGGAGAGGTCTGGCCTTCTGAATATGTAACGGAGTTGTGTTTGCACTCACTGTCGGCCTTTTTAACTGAGATGAGCGCTGACCCTAGGGTCACGGAGCCATGAGAGTGCTGTTGGCTATGTGTAATTTGCCTTACCTTCCACCACTCTATAGTAATGATGTTGATGATGATGATGATGATTTTTATGTAACCTTGTTGTTGTTGCTGTGGATGATACAGTGTTGCATTGCTGTGTTAGAGTGATGTTGAAGATGTCGCACTGGTTCCCACTGAGACCAACGAACGATTCACGTTTGACTCCAGCATCCAGCAACCGTCACAAGGCTTTCAGCTCTGACTGCATATTCTGCTGATCTGTTTTACGTTTTACGTTGTAGCTAATCCTTGTTTTCCATCTTTTGCACTGAGAGTTTGCACTATAACAGTTGAGACCGCAGGTCTAGCCGGCTTTTTGTTGCCACAGAAGTTTGCCAGTTTTGAGGCTAGATTTGATTTTGTGAAAAGTCGACATTTTTTGAAGTTCTGTTTGTTGTTCTATTTATTGGTTACCAGATGTTATTAGAAATGGCAGCAAAGAAGATAAGAATGAAAAATGCTTGATACACATGAATTGGAGACCCTGTGACCTGCATGCATCTCTAGTGCACCTTGGCTTAACAGGTCTGCAGTCACTGAATCTAGCGTTATACAGCAAACATATATTTAATAATTTAGGGACATTTCTATGCAGAAGATCAGTTTATGTTGACTAAGAGATAGTCAGTTCCATGTGAAACACAAGTTGAAAGGTTTGCTGCTGTTGCTAGTGAAAAGATAAGAAATTATCAGTGGTTGGTGGCTTGCCATAGCAGTAATGCGCTTCATCCGATCAACAAAGTTACTCTACGCCAGGCCGGATTAGTTCTTGGATGCGTAACTGCCTGCGGGCAGGTAAACCATCTCGGTATGTAACCAGCCGCCTAGGTCAACTCAGCCTTTCATCCCTCTGGGGTAGGTAAATCGAGTATCAGCCTATCTGGCAGGAGTTCAGGCAGGGCACATTCACCTATGTCGGGTGACAGGAAACACTGTGTGATCCCATACTGCAGGTGATGCTCCATAGCTCTAAGATGGGTTTCCCATAAAGAGCTATATCACCACCTTTAACCTTTTAACAGGGTAGTCTTTGTGCCTGCATTCTCGGCTGCTGGATGTGTGTGTTTTCCGATTTGCTTTTGAGACACGGGTCTGGAGACTACTGAGATGTTGCTTTCTGTGTTTCAAATTCTTGTTTTGTGTGTAACTTTGTATAATATTCTGCACTGAAGTTTTCATACCTCGGCTAAGATCTCGCGTCTCAAACACCGGTGATTTTGATGCATCTTGTCTTCATTGCTTTTGTGTTGCTGGTTATTCGATGGCATCCAGTGTCTGAAGTTTAGTTTGCTTTTTGCAGGACCTGTCGTCACTGTAGCAACTGTAGAAAAATTGGCCTATTTTGCTAAGTTGAAAATAGTAGTAGCAGTGGATTTGGCTGTATTGCTGGCATAGACTATGACATAAAAAGTTATTGTGCAAAGCATTTTGCATGGTGGCTGGTTGTCTGGCAAACTTGGAACTGTTACTGAATTTGCTGAGCAAAATACTTATTGTTTATACATTGATATGGATAACTCATTATAGTTAACTTTTTGCACAAAACCGTTGTTCATTAGTTTAGATCCATGCACTTGTTTGGTGCATTGCATTAAGTTAGTATACCATTCTTGCTGTCATATTTGCTTGTTTGTCTGCATGTTTTGAGGCAAACATGGGAAAATTGCTGCAATGTCATGGAGATGTCAGGAATTTGATAAAAATGTTCTGAAAGTGTTCAACATGTTTGATTTTAGCTTGCTGTCGGTAACTTGGGAGGAAACTGAACTTTCCTGTTTATGTCTTATTGTCATAGATATTTTGTGTCACTCAGCTATTGTAGTCCCAATTTTGTCATTTTTAAGTCACATGTTGTTAGAAGTGTAGAGCTGAACGTATACAGAGTGGTGCATTAGTAACTGGATGCTTTATGTAGATTGAGCCATCAGAAAGTTTTGCAAATGATTAACCTCGATCATTGCAATGGGGGAGGGTGGTCACATTGAACACTTGAGCATTGTGTTCAAAACAACATTTCTTCACTGCAATGATTAAGGTTAATTTTTTCTTTAATTGCTTGATTTCTCAACCTGTAAGCCAAAAATGTTCCACTTTTTGTGTGCCACGCTCACCCTCTATGTAAATGTGTGTTAGGGATGTTGTATGCAGACCACTGGGAGCCATACAAAATTATTTGTAGCCAATCAGGATTTGCTGTGAGATTACTGTAAAATTTTAAATAGAAGCTGTACAATTTGCCTTGACCCCTGGCTTATATTCATGACCTGGCATTTATATGCAACCCGGCTTCAATTTGAAATTTACGGCATCACATTTCAAGGCATTGTGTCCGACCTTATGCATTTTTTGGAGACCATGGTCCCTGCCCTCTCCCTATATAATCTTATACAACTATTTCAGTATCTGAAATTATTGAAAATATTGAGAAATTGTGTAGACTTCATGACTATAGTGTTCTATAACAGTTCAGTTTCTGTGACATGACTCATTTCTTGATGAAGTGCAGAATGTAAAATAGTTTATGATGAAGAAATAAAAAGGTTAGTTTTCTTACTGTGCTATGTTTTTTTCGTGATTTCTCAAGTCATGTGATGGCAGTGACAGCTATTTTTTCATCTTATATCACATTACATTAGTCACTTTCAGCTTATTGTGCACTATGCACAGCTGGAAAATTGCTTTAAAGAAAACAGGTTGTTTTTGGGTAAGGTAACATAGATTTTTTTACCTAAAAAACGTAAGTCCGATTTTACGTTTTCTGTTTGTAAAATTTATTACATATCATATTTTATTTTATATTTTAATTGTGATTTAACAGTTACATGTGTACGATGTCAGTCACATCATTATGTCCTTTACTCTTAAAAGAGTGTATGATGTTTCGGTACTATAACTTTGTCAAACGTGGTTGCAACAAAATTTTGTGCACATCGTCTAACAGACGATTTGAACAAATGCTGCAAATTTGGTTACTCTATAATTTCTACTTTCTTGTGTGTGCATATATTATGTCTAAACTGCACGTCGGTATCATACATACGGTTTAGCCACAATAATATGCAAGAAAGTAGAAATCATACAGTAACCAAATTTGCAGCATTTGCTCATGTTGTCTGTGACACTGTGTACAAAATTTTGTAGCAAACGGACCACGTTTGACAAAGTTACAGTAAAAAAACTAAAAATACCGATGGACCCAAGTTGCTGACCCGAGAACGGCCGCCGTCAGTATTTATTTCAAGAGGTCTATGAACCGTCTAGTATCAGACATAGTATAGAACTGAGATGCTTCTGGTTTTGAGAACTTTAAAATACACTGGTTTCATTGTTTTACCAGTTAGTAGACATTTTGTAATTTGTTTCATCATAACTTAATTAGCCATCGATAAATAAAGCACGGTTAAACGTTGGTAAAGTTACTTCACCAATGACGTTACTGGTTTATGAAAATGATACCTCACTGATTTAATATTCATTGTGGTTAAAGTTCTTTGACGAGTTGTTAGTAAGATAAATTTTTGACCGTAACCTGGAAAAAATCCTACCAAGCGTCAAATTTTGCATAGTGGTGCGTATAGATCTACTGATGATGAAAAGTTGGTAGCCCAATCGTGAATTTTTAGCGGCTTTATGATATTTGAGATGTTTATTGTTGTGAGCGATAATATGTGTACGACGTACATGTTAAACGACAATAATGTTTACCTAAACAAACACAGTAAACACAGTATTTAAATATGTGACAAACGCACATAATAAAACAGCAAAACAGAAGAGAAATGTAATTTTGACAAGGTAACGTAGCATAAAATATTTAGACAGTCAAAAAGTGATCTAACTAAAAAGACTGTTTATGCAATTTTTTACTACAAACAGGCAACACATAACCTGGCTGATGTATGTTGCATATATTGTTGCTGTTGTTGATATAAACTTGCATACTCGTCCGATGCAAATTCTAGAATACATATGGAGTAAATATCAGTGAGATATTGCTTTATATGTAAAATTATATTGCATTTAGTGCCTGTGCTGTGATACACAGTGAATCGAGGAATGTTGTCACAATGTAACAAGCCATTTCCGTACTGTATATACCAGACAATAATTCTAGCGGTAGATCGGCGATCTTGCTGTTAGCACTGGAAATTGCTAGAGGTAGATCGGGTAGGCACATTATTAGGTACATGGTAGAACTCATGTTCCTGGTAGTCATAGGACCATGCCACGACACTGTCACATATTTTAATCAGGCTTATTCAGTATTATACCAGAGTCCATCTCGAGCCATATCTGTTACTTTGTAACACAGACTTAAAAATATATTGTTTTTGAATAAATTTGGTAACTGATAACAAAGTGACTGATATTTCAGTCCCAACCACAGTCCTGGTAATGCAGTGAAGAAATATGGCTGCATTCTTACGTTAATAATGTGATAAATGTAATTGGGTAAAGTGGTGATCTACCACTAGTAATTTTCTGCTCACTGGTGCGAGATCGCCGATCTACCCCTAGCACTGACCTATACCAGAAGCTGTCAGTTGGGGTACTTCGACCAAGGAGGTGGCGATAGCTTCTTTAGTTTTTTTCAGAAGCAGCATACATAGCATTACAGAAAATAACAAGAGCTGCATCTGCTGTCATAGTGTGAAGGGGTGTGATGAAATATGTTGTTTATATTGTAAAAAGTGTACATTTTAATTTATCCGTGAC
>Ga0209367_1005448_pt1 | contig 17638 bp, 9 predicted proteins | sample WorMetLIZISLAND2_FD_187412 | JGI IMG/M metagenome (GOLD analysis project Ga0209367, IMG submission 187412) | Marine gutless worms symbiont microbial communities from Max Planck institute for Marine Microbiology, Germany - Olavius geniculatus... ... | reverse complement strand
AGCAAAGCTCACGAGACGCGCGAAAGCCTATAGCATTTCCAGTTCAGTAGTTATAGTTTCGAAAATTGCATATCACTTGGACTCGGCCCATCGGGACCCTAATACACATCGGCCATAGGCGCGTGTGCCGTTGGCGACGGTGGCGCCTCCTTGTGAATGATAAAGACTTGCGCAGCCTCATATAGCAAAAAAATCCGTAAAAACCCCTATTTTGGCGTTCAAGGTCATCCAAGGTCACTGAATTCAGCGCCAATTGAAAGCCAGTATACGATTTCCTATTGGTGATTAATAGTAACCTAGGCCTTATCTCGCACCGTTACTGAGATACAGCGAGTTATTGGCCAAAAATCGCAAATTTTGACCACCCCCCTCATTTAGCGACGTCGTTTGGGGTGACCCCCTTCGAGTTTATGAAAAAGCTTTACGGTTCCTGAAACTAGAGTCTTCCAGGCAGCCAATGGTGAAGATTTGGAGATCCTAGCTTGGACCGTTTTTGCCTGATCCACCTGTGTGACAGACGGACGGACAGATGGACAGAATTGCGATAGCTAAGATGCGCTATAGCATAGCTGCTTTTGCGCGTAAAAAATGGTTGTCATTTGAAAATTATGGTGGCTGAAACAACCTTTTTCCTTGTGGTTTTTGTCTAGCAGTGAATTCTTTTATCAGTTTTTGGCTACTGTTCTAAAATTGTTTTTGGTCACTAAATTCAGTAGCTTGGAGTCTACACCAGAGGTTAGACATGACTAAGAGAACATGAAGTTGGATTGAAGATAGGTGTATTTAGATAAAGACAATATGTACACCTTGGTCCATAAAAAGGTGCCACTTTCATTTTTTGAATAGCTATGTAAAACATTAGAAAAGGTAAAGGGAGCCATGCCCCAGCTGGGTCGTAGGTGGGGTGCTCATATCCCACTCAAAACATTGGCCGATTTTAATAATTTTTGCATGCAACGTCAAGAAGAAACTAGACACAAATGTGTATAGTTTTGGCCACCTCACTGCACTACCTTGTGAAATACAAAAGTCGTATTTTGGCTGTTTACAGCAATGAATGCATATGGTTAGCGCCGTTGGCTTGGAGATGATTAACTGAATAGCAACAAACAACTGGCAATTGTTGTCCCTCAATAAGTCACACATGTCGCATCACATCATCTTTATTACAGCATGTGTTGTCTTCCTCTAGCACGAATGCACGTGGTAAACGTTGTTGCCACATGCCAACAGCACGTTCAATAATTGCCTGATTTCTGCATTTCACAAGGTAGTCTAGCAACAGTATTAAGGTGAGGTGGCCAAAACTACGGCCATTTGCATCCAGTTTCTTCTTGATGTTGCGTGCCATAAATTATTCAAATCGACCAGTGTTTCATGGAGGTATTAGAAAAAGTGGCAGCTTTTTTATGGACCACGGTGTACATATCAAGTACTGACTGATTGCACCGCATACATGTGCTGTGTGGCGCAAGTTACTTTGGTTGTTTTTAGTTTCTGATGTTGAGTGTTCCTGCTGTTACTTGTAGTTCAAAACCGTTTCAAACATGACCGGAAAACTTGGTCGCAAAATGAAGTTCTCTGCATTTGTTGTGGTGGGCAACAAGAATGGTATAGCTGGTAAGCAATTTACAGTTTAGTCATTTGTTAGCGTAATATTATTGGCATGGTTCCTCAAAATCAGCCAGTTGTATGTGCAAATGTTCTTTTCGTCAAATGATATCTGTAGAAATTACTGGTAGAGTAGATCTGCTGTTGAAATTTTGCACACAGAGTTTGTAGGTAGTGGGAGGCCAATGTTTAGTTGTTTATTTTATTTCTGACTTGCATTGATTCGGGAAATAAAAATTGATAACTTTGTTTGGTGTTCATACGATTGTAATGTAATTGACTGTGGGTGTGGCATGTCTGGTTTTAGGAATTATATGAAAGCATCACGCCTACTTTGGCCTTAGGCATAAATTTCTTGGTGCATAATCAAATTTGTTGTTAAAGTATATGTGTTTAGGATGTTTTCCACCAAGATGAGCTAAGTTGTTGTAGTGTTGTTGTTGTTTACTTGTTGAAAGGTTTTGCACTTGCAAAGTCTCGACTTGGCAGATCGGCAGTTAAACTTGTGAGTAGTGCTTGCATGATTGATATGGCGTTGATCTTGTTTGTTACTTCATAGAATAAACTGTGCTGTACTGATGTGTTTTGTTAAGATTTTCTGCTGTGCTTAATTCCAGTATGATGTTTGACGTACGCGGAATGAGTTATGCAATTTTGAAGAACTCATTATATAAACAAGCTTTAGTGTAGTTTGTACAGTTTTAAGTGCAAATTTTATCTTTGCGATATGGCACTTATCAGCACATTTTAGGGCATTCAACAGTTACAGTTCTGAGTGCTTTTACTGCTTACTTCATTCTTCTGTGAGGTTTGAACATTCTCATAGTTTTGTAGTTTATTGGCAGTGAAAAATATTATACACAATATTATATGTTCACAGCATCTTAACATTGGTTTGTGCTTTGGCAGGCTAAGAACAGAGCTGCTCAGAAACTTGTTTACATTCCACGATTCGAGAACCACACTGGTATGTTATTCAGTCAAGTCAAACGTAACTGAATCAGATGTGTAGATAATAAAATACAAAAAAGGTGAAAAAGGTTACAGGCCAGTAACATTTTTCTTTTGTCAACTCAGAGGGGTGGAATACTGAATATCGTGACCTCTATTTGCTCCTTGTTTCCGACATATGTAAATATAAACAACTAGAAGTTTGGGGCAGAGCCCAATGTGAGGCCGCTTGGCACCATAAGTCAGATTGGGGAAAAAGTTTGGGGGTGAAATTACCGTTGTAGCAAAGTCACGTGTGCCAAACGTTAGCATACACAGAATGCTCATTGTTGACTTATGGTGGGTCAACATCTGCACGCTAACCATCGTCGTTAGTTAACCAAAGTTCACCAATTTTTTTTGGTTCGACGTGGAAGGGAATGTGCTTGATAACGCAGTTTTTCGCTTATTGATAGCTTCTGGTCATGTGGCAGATTTTTGCGCCTATCAGCCAAGTGACTTTCGAGATCTCACGATGACAAAAAATAATAAACAGCAGTAAAACATAAGGCCTTCCGGGAACTACCATTCCGGGGGCCTAATAAACATAAGTCCTTCTAAGCCATAAGGCTCATAGGGTGGCACTGATCTTTGTTTCATTAGCCCTCAGCCAGACACCAGTTTACACTGCCAGACCACTGTGTGTTGTGCTTGTTTACGTCCCAGCTTTTGCTGGTACTCATTGCACCTATCCACGGCGGGATGGCCAGGCTGAGTTGACCTGGGTGCTTTCCTGAAAATAGGCAAAATGACTGAATGTTCACAATTTGAAAATAACTACTCCGTTTACATTGTATGCTAGGTAATGAGTGTGGCATTTTCGGTTTAAATTGATCTGTGACGCAGTCATTGCTAACAAATATTAACCATATGATCTAGTTACTTAATTCAAATGTTGTCTCTCAAGCATTAGATAATGTGCGGGGTTTCTTCATCATCAAAATGTCAAATGTTTTCTAGCGATGGCAAACATGCTGAAAACCATTTGGTGGAGTTCGTTATTCCATACTATCTTCAGTTAGTATGGATTGGCGGATTTTCTTCAAATGCATTCATTCTTTAAACTTGACAAATCAATGAAACACCATTGTTTCATAGTCTGACATCTAATGTGTGTATATAGCAGGTGGTGCCATAGAATCGTGGCTCACAGCACGAGGGACGCCTCATGTGTGCGACTGCACACTTTTTCGTGACTGGGGGATCGGAGCCTCAGGAAGGTGGCGGGCTTGGTCAGGTCCAGACCGTAATGGTCTAAAGGTGCCTATGGCATTAAAGCCCTGATGTAGCGGCGGCGTGCGTAGAGGAGACAGTGGCCACGAAAGAGCAGTTTTGCTTCGTTGTATAATAACACAAGCAGGCAATCTGTCGTGTTTTTGCAATGATTTTTGTCCAGTATTAACCTGCAGCACGAAGCAAATTAATTGTAGTAGGTAGCGTATTCAACGCTGCGTATGCACTGATAGTTCTTTAACCCATTACTGCATGACTTTTTTATGATGTAGCGTCAAAGTAGGTGTCCTTTATTTAGGACGCTATGCAGTAGTGGGTTAATGTTGACAAAGTCTTATATCGTTATTGCTTTGGTTTGTTCTGTACAGTTTATCACAATATGTACACAGAGTACCATCACTCTCGGCTTTTCATTCACAAGAGGCAAAAAGGTATTTAACGTACCTCCAATTCTTTCTTTAAAGTCATAAAGTCTACAAGTACTATCTGTGTAAAATGGTAGAGCAACGTCTTCATTTGATTTACAGATACCACTTTTTAAGAAAACCTATGTCAATCTACAGATTTTTTTGGTGAGAAGTTGAAGTGTGTCATCTGCAGTGTACATTAATCTCTCTACAGGGTGGGCCAAAAAAGTGTGCCACTTAACTTTTGTCCATATCTTCACCAGTAATTGACTGATTTTCAAAATTCTTTCACTGGCACACTCTGCGACAATTTGTGATAATGTGATTATTATATATCCCGCCACACCATAAATGTGTCTCTACACTACCTTGTGAAATATCAATGAAATATGCATACATAACGATAATAACAAACAAACATTTTGGTAAAATTGAAAAAAAACACTTCAGACCAACATTGCAGTGAATGGTCTTATGATGCTAGACTGTGTGGGTATAACACAGTCTAGTGTCATACGAATCATTCATCGCAATGTTGTTCCGAAGCATTTTTTTCATTTACCTAAATTTTTGTTATTATCATTAGTTTTTGCTTACATTTATATTTCACAAGGTAGTGTAGAAAAGCATTTACCATATGGCAGGATGTATAATAATCACATTATTGCAAATTGTCTGCCAAGTGTGCCAGTGAAAGAACTTTGAAAATTGGTCAATAGTTGGCAAAGATATGGACAAAAGTAAAGTGGCACGTTTTTTATGGCCCACAGTGTATAAACCATTAGCTTTATTTGACCTGTGCATATAAATATCTGATAACAGTGCCCAAAATCCATCTGCTTGTTCTCTGTTCTTCCGTATTACTTATGTGTTGCTCACAATTACTGTTTCTTAAAAGTTGTTACTATTTCTTTACATTTTCTTCGACCGTCTATCCAGCAATTTAACATATTTTTATAGTCAATTAGTCATCTTGCTGCAATTGTTACATAATTACCAGTATATTTATGATGCTGTAGTAATTTTGCTGTATAATCCTGGCTATAACTGTTGCCAGAATTTAATCCAGTTCAAAATTTAGTCTAAGTTTCGTTTGCTTCGCAGTATTTGCACCGTGTTATATTTGGCAGGTTATGGGCTGATGTGCCACCGAGCGATAAAAACCATTGCCGAGCTTATGGGGATAAAAGACCTGCACTGCAAAGTGGAGGGCAGTACAAAAAATGTCCAAGCAATCACTCGTGCCTTCTTTGATGCTTTGGTACATCAGGTATTTACAATTGCAAACTATTAGGTATTTGCAATGTGTGAATTTTAAAATATGCAGCTTCAAATTATTATGCTGTTATTTATTGCAGTTATTATAAAAGTGCTGCATTGTTAATATTATGTTTCCTATTTTCCTAGTTTTTCTGGTACTACCTGCTGAATGACAACTTGGTGGGTGGCGTAGCATAGTGGTTAGGACGTCGGTCCTGGCCGTCGGACTTTCCTTATCCTGCGCTAGACTGATGGATGGCTGCTTGACCACTTTGTGGGTATGGCGTCCGCTATCAGTCAACCAGCAAGGCCAACTCAGCCTGCCATCCCTCCGGGGTCGGTTAAATAAGTAGTAACCCATTATGTGGGTTACGGAAGGTACAGCTGACTGGGCTGCCTGACCGGTCGGTGCACCAGCCTATGTTTGCAGTGACGAAAAGCGCATTAGAGACCATGTATACACGACGATGCGCTATACAAATTGACAACCTTTCCTTTACCTTTTAACTTCTGCATAATCTAGATCGTATATGGCGATCATTTAGTTTGCGGACAAAGCGTAAAGATTTTGAGCTTTTCAGTGTAGCTGATGTAAATGAAAATGTTTTAATAGTTCTATGTCATAAGTTTAGCGCCTTATTATATTGGACTGTTAGCTGTCTAAAATCTACATCATTGCTGATTAGTCAGCCTGCAAAGCGTTTTGCAGGCATTCATGATGTTGTTTATCATGGACTAGGACACACTTAACATAGGCACGAGTTCAAATTTCGTGATACGCTCATTATCAGGCAGCCATGCCTCTCTGCAATGGCTTCATTACCCGCAAGGAGCTTATATAATACATAATCCTGCTAACATTGTGCAAAAAGTTGCAGGTAGATTTGGCTGAAATTTTCAAGTTAGATTAAAATTGCCCCAACTTAAGAGTGATTAGATTTTGGCCATGACACAGATCACTCTTTGGATCCACGATAAGACTGAAGATAGGGCATACCTCTACTGAATAGTGTTGCCATTTAGTGAACATGGCAGAAAAATTGACATAGCTCCTTAATACATGAAAATTCCAATCAAACCCTAGGCACGGGCTGAAGTTTGCACTGTTTGAGTACCTTTCTAGTTTTAGTCTTATTACTTGAATAAGTAAATTTTTCTAATTGTTAAATTTTCAGCAGTTATTAGCAATCTAAACAAGGCTGCGTGTTAACAGGAGACACACAGCGAGCTGGCAGATCGGATGGGTTATCACGTCGTCGAGTTTCGAAAGGAGCGAGGAGACTTGCCTGTGGTTGTGGCGTCTCCGTCGGACGGCCAAGTTTGCGAGACTGAATTGAAAGACGAACACGAGGACTTGTTCGTAGACTTTGCGCGTCTCTACTACGGCGGCCGCTGTGAACTCTGGAAGCCAAAGAAACTGCCGTTTTTTGCGTACGGCGCCACGGCGGAGGCATGGAAGAAAAAGCAGGGCGAAGTACATGCGAGGCGAAACCAGCCGCATTCTGCGATAATGCGACGGGCGGGGCTGTGGTGACATTATTTGCCACTGTACTCCCTGGCTTTACATAGTGTGCCATGCAATAGCTATTTTTAAATATATCTGCAGCTATCTTGAATTGATGAGGTCACAGAAATATCGTTCAAGGTGGCGCAGTGTGCGTATGTACGTTTGACGTAAGACGACTTTTGTTAGCAACTGCAGCTGATGTTTTTCAGTGTTAAAAGCTGTATGATGGCATTTTCTGGATAGAACTGTTTACTGCTCTTGTGCAGACATTAAATGATTTTCTTTGGCAATGGCGAAAGAGTACTGACAACCTTTTTTCTTTAGTGCAGCCTACTGCTGTGTTTATAAATGCCCAGTAGCATAGCCACAAATGTGAATTGAGGGGCCTCCTCTACCTTCTTTTTCCTTTCCCCATTTCATTCCTTCTCTCCCTTTTTTCGTTTTCCTCCCCTCCTCAGTACTTACCCTTTCCCCTTTTTGTCCCCTCTTACCTTCCCTTAAAAGTAGGACCCTCTCCCCCCAAAAAATCCAGCTACACAACCTGGGGAGCACCGTGAGTTCCCCCAGATCCACAAAATCTAATTTTGTGTGTAATATCCTAAAATATGAGATCTGATGGCAACAGTTTTAATTATTTTCTAGGTCTGCTTATGTCTTGTCTGAGGATTGTGCCACTGTAACCTTCAACCATGTGGTTGCCTGCATGTTGACTAGGATGCATCTGGCTCAAGTGCTGGTCTCATGAATAGCATTTTAGTACTGTTTTTGCTGCATTACCAAATTAAGTATTTTAAATCAGGGTTTCCACTGGTCCTGAAAAGTCCTGAAATTGGACATGGGTGCTGTAAGTAATGAAAAAGTCTTGATTTTTGTTAATGTAAACCAAGATAGCGTGTAGAAAGGGGTTTCTCAGTGAACAAAGAGATTTAAAGTTATAACCTTCAGGCAGACACATTCTAATCAAGGAGAATAATCTGTGACCATGTGAATGCTGTTGGTGGTTAAATGTTGATGTTGCCAACAAGCAACTGCAGGTGTCAGCCGCAGGTGCCAGGCAAAAGTATCCGGCACATCTGGAAGAACAAAAGAAACAGAAGATAGAGCAGGTTGGATGGAAGAGTAAACTTGTCAATGATAGTTGAGCAGCTGAAAAAAAAGAAACTGTGTATCTCAAATGACATTGAAGCTATGATTAAGTCTGCTGATGACTTGTGCTGACAAGGCAGAGAAATTGCATGATCTTGCCCATATTACCAAATCAAACAGTTTAAGATGGGCAGCTAAGGACAAAGATGATGAACTGAAACCTGTTAGTGATCAGTTGCAGGCAGCTAGCCTTCGATTGAAGGACTGTTAAGCTGAAGCACCAATGTAACATGAGTGACATTGTGACAATGTAAATAGCACCAAGTTCTGATTTTAGAGACGTCTTTATATAATTATTATGATTGACATACATCATCAATCTGTCAGCCTATACTTCATGTATGATGTTTTCTCACTAAAATAACTCAGGTGCTTGTAGTTTGGCTAAATGCGTCGATGGGTTCTTGTATTTATGGTGCTGTAAAAGTCCTGAATTTTGATTCTGTTATTTGAGTGGGAACCCTGTTGAATGTATTTAAAAAATGTGTTCACTCGTCCTATTTTCATTAAACTAATCCCACAGCATGAGCTATGTATGCTTGCATCTGCGGAAACGTCACCTTTTTGAGTTAGAAAACCTGATTAGTTCATTATGTCCCAAGATGCGTAGTACCACTGGTGAAAGATTAAGAATCGATCAAGTCATGCCACAGATACTGCAGGAACAACGTCTCTGATGTATACACGATTCTTGGATGATAATGAAAATTCAGTGCTTCTCACTCCACATACTGGCGGAAGTATAAAAATAAGAAATGTCGAGTGTTACAGAAATCCCCTTTTGCAATACTGTATGTCGGAAGAAAACCGGAGAGTAACGTTGATAATACATGCGCGCTGCTGCAGATCACAGCAGATTAGTTGAAAAAGCAGTATTTAACAAATTTTTTTGCAATAACCTAGATTGGAACGCCGAAAGTCCAGGAATTCGGGATTGACGAAAACAGCTAGAATTTGGTATCACTGGATTGTAATCACTAATGGACACAACTAGGAATTTTTGCTTATGCTAAAGGTAACAGACAACCTGTTGCTATGGAGAAATTGTTCTCTTGCGGTGCAAGACAAACCAAATTCATATACAGGGGGGGGGCAAAAAATGACCCAACTTGTTTTTTTCAGAACTTTGTCAAGCTTCACCAAATTTGCTAATTTTTGGCATACAGACGGCCAAGACGATAGAATTTATGAGCTACACTCATTGTCCACCTCAACTAATTTATGTCAATGCAATACCGTGTAAAAACGCAGATGCTCCAAATTGTTACATTACGCAGTGATTATCAGTATCAGATTGCTCACCTTTTCATTATCAGTTTGACAGAGAGTGCCACGTGATTTAATAATTTGGTGGTATTAAGTGTTTTACGCCGAAAGTAGCAGACAACAAAATAGCTGACTGATAAGCTCAAAACATGTCTAATCCATGAATGTATGCTGTGAAGTTTGATCAGTTGATTGTTAATGCTGATATCAGCCGTGGCATCACGTCTAAACCATTGTATACACTTTAGGCATAAATTCTGATACTTTGGAAGCAAGTTGTTACACTAACTCACAATTCCGTTAAATAAATCACATTTTAGTTTACTGTGTGCTAAATTAAGTTGTTTGAACTTTTATGGGCACAACTCTGCATTATGCAGCAATTTGGAGCATCTGCATTTTTATGCGGTAGTGCATTGACATAAATTAGGTGAGGTGGAATGTACCTCATATAATTCTATTGTATTGGCTATCCGTATGCCAAGAATTAGCAAATTTGGTGAGGCTTTGATGAAGCACTGACAAAAACAAGTTGGTTCATTTTTTTGGCCCATCTTGTACATGAGTGTCAAATAATATGCCATAGTTTTTCATCCAACATGAAAGATGTAATATGGCCACTGATTACACTGATTACCCGTACATGCAATTGTTCTAGGCAGTTCAGCAGCATTTTAAGAGCTCTTGTTGGCTGCACATACGAACATAATTAAGCAAAATGGGTTGTGAACGATAAAATTGAGAAAAATCTGTCGTTTGCTGCGGAAACCAAAACTGATCCTGCTGACGCCACATGCAAGAGCCTGGCGAGTGTTCACATTCCTTTGGAAATCAGGAACTTTGCGACTAACTCGAGATGAGTGCCACGAATCCATAGCTTACGGCAGACCTCGTCCACTCGAGTGTATGTTATTCTCCCCATCTGTTCCGTCATATACTCTCGGACATCAGATTCTAGTGCCTGACACAACCATTTAGTAGCAGTTCACATAACATTTCAACTAGTGACAGTAGGTGTTTATCATAGACATCAAAGTATTATGTACCTTTAGCACCTATTCAGTACATACACTTTATAAGTAAAAAGCAAAAGTGGAACCAAGCTGACAAAGTAAGTTACAAATGCTGTCACAATAATAATGAAGGACTAGGTACGCTATGACTTAACATTAAAATTACTTGTCAAAAATTTCTGGCACCCACCATTTGCACAGAAACAAAGTTTACATGCGATTCAGTTTTAAATATAAATTCTTTGTTCTGCAAGCATTGCAAAAATTCATTGTTAACATTTAAAGTACCGTAATTTAGAAAATTGGTCAATAATCGACGAAGATATTGACAAAAGTAAAGTGCCACGTTTTTTATGGCCCATGGTGTAGTGACAATGCAGAAGTGGTGGCAGATGCCTACAACCCTATGAGAATATGAGCTCCAAGTGAAAAAAAACTGCTTCTGAGAAGTTGAGGCTGGTTTACTGCATCAGCATTTAATGTTGCATTAAAAAAGTATGAAAATGTTAGCAAGCATAATTTTCTGCGAGTTTAAAAAAGCATAAACTAAACTGTGTCTTAGTTTAATTTTTTTTTATTTTAAGTTCATAGCCACCTTACCCATATATCGCCTTCAACTTTAGCAATTGTTGTGAAAGGCCGATTGCCACCGTTAAGCACAATGTGATAAACTGGCAAATTGTGGAACCTGGTCCTGCGTATTCGGTATGGCGTATCAACATGTTCTATGCACAAAAACAACAGCATTCACTGATGCATTCACAAACACGGTGGGCCAAAAAAATGACCCAACTTGTTTTTGTCAGAACTTCGTCAAATCTTCACCAAATGTGTTAATTTTTGGCGCAGGAATGGCCAATACAATAGAATTATGTGAGGTACACTCATTTTCCACCTCGCTTAATTTATGTCAATGTGTTACCGTCTAAAATGCAGATGCTCCATATTGTTACATTGCACAGTGATTATCAGTATCAGATTGCTCACCTTTTAATTATCAATTCAACAGAGAGTGTCAAGATTTAATAATTTGGTGGTGTTAAATGTCTTACGCCAAAAATAGCGAACAACAAAATAGCTGACTGATAAGCTCAAAACATGTCTAATCTGTGAATGAGTGCTGTGAAGTTTGATCAGCTGATCGTTAATGCCGCTATCAGCTGTGGCATCTCGTCTAAACCACTGTATACACTTAAGGATAAATTCTAATAATTTGGAAGCAAGTTGTTACATAAACTTATAATTTTGTTAAATAAATCACATTTTAATGCTAAATTAAGTTGTTTGAACTTTTGCAGGCACAACAACTTAGCATTATGCAACAATGTGGAGCATATGCATTTCACATGGTAGTGCGTTGACATAAGTTAGGTGAGGAGGACACTGAGTTTACCTCACATAATTCTACTGTCTTGGCTATCCATGTGCCAAAAATTAGCAAATTTGGTGTAGATTTGACGAATTTCTGACAAAAACATGTTGGGTCATTTTTTGGCCCACCCTGTACAATACAATTCAATAGACAGTAAAATTACTACAACTGTGAGAGACCTGTACTGGTGAAAAGGGTGATCTGAGTCACGTGACGGTATAAGGGGCTGCAAAACTGTAGCCTGGCAGACGTAGACTTACTGTTTACCTATATAGTCAGCTGAATGTTATAACAGTTTAGTGATAATAATTTGCTGCCGACAAATGCTCGTCTTTATTCGTACTTGAGGTGCGTCTCATCAATAATAAATCAAGCAATTTCTAAGCTGCAGTATTATGTTAAATCTGTACAAATTACACTCAAATACGCAAAATACTTTTAGAGCCACATGATTTGGTAAAAAGATACACATAGCTTTTTATTTATCACATCTATTCTATTCAGCATCACATGCAGTGAAATGATCAGAATGCATACGACCACAAAGTCACAGAAGTCCAAAAGTTATGTTTACTACAATAACGCTAACCTTTAGGGGGCACCCAGCCGGACGGCGTTGGGTACGACGCATGCTGTGGAGGCTCGGGGACTATCTGACTGGGAATCAGAGCTTCGACAAATTTCCACTCCTCCGGGTCACGGGACTCAATGACGCTAGTCAGCGTTGCTGTCGGTGGTTTGACCACTTGTATTCCTCCCCGCATGTTGGAAATGTCATCAGGCTGAGGCTGCAGAAAAACATCAAGCTCATTCTTTAACAACAGTAATAAAATATGACCATTTTTACTTTACAAGCCAATACCCTATAAAGCCCAAATTCCATTACGCCGACTTTGCGACAAAGTCGCGGACACAAATCACAAAAGTCCGCGACACAAATCATGACACTGACTTTCATGATTTGTGTCGCAGACTTTCGAGATTTGTGATCACGACAAAGTCCACAGACTTTGTCGACAGACTTCTCCCATGCATTGTAATGGACTAAATTCCATTAGAACGACACAAACGAGTTTGTCCTGGACTTTGTTGCAAACATCTCGACATGTCGAGATGGTTTGTGTCCACAACTTTCGTGATTTGTGTTGGCGAATTTCACCGAAACTTCATCATTTCATGATTTGTCACCGTTTGTGTCCGCAACTTTCATGATTTGCATCCACGACTTTCCCTGCAGGGAAGTTTCGGTGAAAGTCGGTGTAATGGAATTTGGGCTTTATCGAGCTAAAGGGATTTTTGTGACCTTTAAAATGATCTTGAAAATCATTTCCAAAAGTGGCATCCACCCTGGCTGTTTTTGCCTTTCCATAGTGGATTGAACCAACATGGATACCTGCTATTAACACGCAATGCCACAAAAAATTTTCTAAAGGCTTATTCAAAGTTTGGCTGGTCTACTATAAGAAAAATTACTGTTACTGTATAGCCAAAAAGAGGACTGTGACACGCTATTTCAATAAATGTTTAAAATGGATATTTATATAATGTGACATTAATTATGATTATGATGATAGTTATCACACAGCTAATAAGTTGTAATAACTGTAAAATAACTGTAGATTGAGAATATACATGGTGTTTCATAAAAAAGGCACCCTTTTGTTTCTTTTACAACTCAGTCAAACGGTGATCAATTTGCATGAAATTTTTACCAAATGTAACTAAAGAAATACAAATTCAAATTATTTCAACAAAATATGACTGTTAATTAAATACTCTTTGCTAGTCGTAATGTAATGCTGACATCATAATGTGTCATGAGTACAAACTGGCTTGTCTCAACTGGTTCTGTCAGTAGCTATCCTGCTTCGATGGTGAACTTTATCTGGATTACTGGTGATGACGTTCATCGTGTCAGCACCTAGCAACATGGAGGCATAAAATCAGGTGTCACGCAATCCAAAAACTCATCCATCTCGTAAGCGGAGTGTGCTAATGCACTGTCTTGCTGAACGGTGTCAAAGTTAAGCTATCGCCACAAGTGTGTCAAAGTGATTGTTTTGGGCATTTTTGTGGCTACAATGTTAAAACTTCAACAGTTTGTCATCAATAAACCAGATATCGCCATCGACGCAGGGCAGCTATTCAGCAAGTCTGTCAGCACTGACTGCAACAAGCCAGTTTGTACTCGCATGTCAGCATTACATCAAGACTAGCAAAGAATATTTAACTATCAGGCATATTTTGTCCAAATATTTTGAATTAGTATTTCTTCAGCTGCATCTGGTAAAAATTTAGTGTAAATTGATCATCATGTGACTGAATTATGACAGAAAGAAAAAGGGTGCCATTTTTATGAAACACCATGTACATCAACGCTGCTTCAAAATAATTGACTTCGATAAAGTGACTGCTAACAATAACTACTCAGTGCTCATCACATCCAGACTATGGGTCATTAGGTCTATGATCTGTGACACCGGGAATGCAGTAAATAATTTTCTGTACTTTTATGTAGATTGTTGTACTGTAGCACTAGCCAGACTACACAGAATGCACGTAAAAACCTCATAAAAAGTCATGCCCGAGCCTTAAGGTCCACAGGGTGGTGTACATATTTGTTTGACACAGAAAACATTTCTTAATAACAGTGTGCAAACAAGTACTATCAACAGCAATACCTCTCTGAGTATCATGTGGTATCGAAACGCTGATGTGTATCTCACCGAATGTTTCTGAATAAGATGGACGCATAAACGACGAAAGGTCTGCAGTGACATAATGAGATGTCTGCACAACAGTAATTCAGGAGTGACAATTCAGAATACATGAAAGTCTGCGGTGCAGTGTGCCAAAGTGGTACATTCAGCTAATGCAATGTCAGGTGCGACAGGAAAGGTATTTATATATAAAAATTCGTACATTATCTTACCCGAGCGCACCGGCAGGAAATTAGGGTTAGGGTTATTATTATCACAGCGTCAAATCGTCTGCAGCTGCCGCCATGCTCGAAGTGGTCGTTTTAGGCGCCAGTGTGGTGATCTGATGCCAGTGCGGTCAGTGAGGCCGGCGCGGTGTTTCGTCGCACAGATCAAAAAGTGAAGTAATTTCGCTGAGCGAAAACATGGCAACTAACACGGATAGTTTAACAAATCAAAACAGTCTGGTACCAAAAATAAACGACGTAATGGCTACACAGTGACGTAAGACGTTACGTAATTACGTCATTTGTGTCCACGGCACAATTAAATAAGCAATCCAAGTGTAACTGGTTGATTCATTTCCTGTTAAGTTTACCGGTTTTCCGCCATTTTTAACCGTTTAGTTGAACTTTGGTCTAAGTACAGACTTTAGCGTTCAGCTTTAGCTTTGGCTCAGCGAAAAGGCTCAGTGAAAGTCTAAGTCAAAAAGTGAAGTTGCCCAATGTGCGGCTCGGACTGAAAATAAGTTTTTCGGTGCGAACAGTGACAAAACATCGCCATAATCTACGCACCCGCCGCCTATAATTGTCTAGCAAATAATATTAAAAGCTAATTTTATATTTTCTGACTCCTATAATAAAATATAGCAACCACAGTTTCACAAGTTCACAACACAATACGACAACTACTTCCGCTCGCCGTTCAAGGGTAAAACGAGAACTGTGATTTCCGCTTTTTGGCAGCTGCGACCGCGAATGAAAAAAAAACTGACCGTAGTTTTAAACTTAAAAATAATGCTCAGTATTTTTACCTTTTAATTTTTTAACATTTACTGTTTATGGCCTCACTTTGCAGGAAATGAGATTGGGAGTGCTTTACCTATACAAGCTCAACCTTTACTTATTTATTGTGATTTTGCATCTGTATTTCGTTTCAAATTAAATCCATTCTTCCACAAAAATTAATAATTCTGTTTCCGGGTTGTGATTGACGAAGGTTATCGTTGGTAAATTGCCAATAACTCTAAATTTTAAGTGTGCAACATTACGGGAAGAAGAGGAAAATTTAAGATTGACCCCAATAGGTAATACTGTGCATTGTTACCGCAGAGTGCGCTTTATTCGTTGGATATCTTTCAGTTCTCTGCTCCTCCGCACCTGCATGTAATTGTACACGGTGGTTTTTCAAGTTTTCACTCTGGTCTGTGTCCTGCAGTTCGGCAACAGGCATCAGACAGTAGTCAACTGAAATGTGCATGTAGTTTTATTTGTTAGTATTTAGGTTATTTTTGGTTACTTGCAGTGTGAGTTGTTTACTAATAATCACTAATACAAATCTTACAAACTGTCATTATACATTTTGTGCCGTGTCACATAGACCATACCAGTACGAAATATGATCAGACCAAGTACGCAGGGTTAGGGTTATGGGTCTGGGACAGGGTTGAAGTTAGGGATAGCAATCTCAGCTGATCTGATCATATATTTGGTGCTGGTGCAGCTGGTGTGGTTTTTTGTGACACCCCGTTATAATATTATGTAATTGCTGTGTGTGAAACGTTGCATTTTGTTATGATGTTTGTGGTAGGTCAAAATTCAGCTGCAGCTGGTGATATCAACTCAGTGTTGTTGACAAACCCAAGCAGTTGTGATGGGCAAAATTTTTTCTGTATATGTGAAGCGACCAGTAAAGAACTGGAACATCGAGAACAGAGCTCAACGATATATTGAAAAGACGGAGAAGCATCCTGCGCCCAGACATCCATCCACTGCAGCTGCTTTTGAGCAGTTGGTTGCTGGTATGTATGTTTGAGTGGTGAATGAGAATTGAAATTAACACTGTTCATTTTCTTTAAAATAGAACAAAATGGTTTTTGTTTTAACAGTATTATCAAATATTGTGAAAAAATTAAAAGCAAGGTAAATCAGAATGAAAAACTCGAGTGTTACGAGTTAAGTGACAACTAAATTATTGCTTGAAACAAAAATTTCTGTTGAATGCATGTACCTAGGATAGAAAGTTTAGGGTGTATGAAATTTTTGGCAGGGCTAGCATGCATTAATGGCATTCTGCTACCAACCCTGTGTAAGGTGAAGAGTGTCTCTTTCAAAAAAATGCTGTCAGCTATCTTGTTTTAGTGTTGTGTCAGAGATCTTACTCTTAGGGCGCGTTGCACTAACGTCGTTCAACTTTGAACCCGGGTCAAATCTGAATTTGAACCTAGTTCAGGCGTAAATTGCATTGCACCAAAGCAGTTCAAGCATTGATCTCCATTCAATTCTGAACTGCCATCTGACCACCGATCAAATTTTGATCTCGGTTCAACTCGCGGTTACGCATGTGCACTAGCCAATAAATTTTTTTCCAAGATAAAAAAATTTGTCGGATTTGAATCTTATCCTGTCCAAAAAACTTCCTCGTGTCGAATTATAAGACTTCTAATGCAATTATTCTGATGATCTGGATATGTTAGATTTCTGCTATATTCGTTTTATGTTCTCTTCGTGCTCAATAAATTAACAAATAGATAAATATATCGCATTTTTCGGTGGCGATGTCTCGCTGCTACAGTAAACATACGAACGAACCCTTACCGCAGCAACAAAAACTCTTTCGTATTGATTTATAAAACGTCCAATTTAATTATACTTGTGATCTGGATATGCTAGATTTGTGCTATATCGGTTTTCTGAGGCGTTTTTGCTGGATAAATTAATTAATGGATAAATAAACAGCATTCTAGAGTGCCGATGCGCCGTTGCTTCGCCGTAGCTATGGTAAACATATATCTTGACAACGGACGTAGAATAATTAATGAGTAACTATTGGAACACAAAATGCGTATTTTCGGAACTTTAGTATGCAACTGTTAATGCGAAAATTGTGTGATAACTTCAGGGAAGCTTAAAATT
>Ga0209367_1005447_pt1 | contig 17639 bp, 6 predicted proteins | sample WorMetLIZISLAND2_FD_187412 | JGI IMG/M metagenome (GOLD analysis project Ga0209367, IMG submission 187412) | Marine gutless worms symbiont microbial communities from Max Planck institute for Marine Microbiology, Germany - Olavius geniculatus... ... | reverse complement strand
CCTCTTTACCTCCCCCCCCTCAATTTCCCCCAATCGGACTTAGGGCGCCGGGCGGACTCACGTTGAGCTTTGCCCCAAATTTCTAGTTTTTTTATGAACTCATTCAAGTAATTGGTCTTTTGATATGTGTATAATGTGACAGGTACATGCATATAAATTTGATTTCTAATTTTCTGCCATAACTGGCGTGTGACATTAAGTAGGAGTGAACATTTTGTATAGAAGTATAAAAATATGAAAGTTATATGTGATATTGTTGACTTTTTTGGGTAAAAAAATGTCAGGTAATTTGTAAGCCATATGGCAGCACAGATTTTTATTTTTTTAGCCCTTAGCTAGACATTACAAGGCGGGGCAAAAAAGTAGCCCCCTAATGTTTTTCGCTGTTCTGTCAGCAAGCGTTTGGAATTTTAATTTGAAATTTTACACATTTATTTACTAAAACTTTCAACATCTGACTGCCAAGTGAAATGTGATTCTGTTGAAAAATGACGAAGTTACAGACTTTTAACGTGACCACCTACCAATTTTTCAGCATTCAAAAATGTTCCGTCTACAACACCAATTTCATAACATCGTTGAAACAACACAGTTAAATAATGATCAGATGCTAGAATTACCTTGTCACTGTGAATGTTTGAAGTGTCCACCGCCAGCTCCAAGCTACAACACCAGCTCCAGTCGTTTTATTTAGAGATCTTTTGCAGACTTGTCGACCAGTCTCTGTGGCAGGTTGCCCCAGATGGGGCAAATGAAGCGCTTCCTAGAGTTTAGTGCTTGTTTTCGGCTTTGTTTTAAGCTTGCGGTAAGCCTCCAACATTGCACCCCACACGCGATAGTCCATTGGGTTTATATTCGGTGAATTTGGAGGCCATTGGTTTTTTGTGATGGAATCTGGACAGTTGGCCCACAGCCATTCTGTGCGTTACGCACTGTGTGTGCTGGCGCACCGTCGTGCTGGAAGATGAACCCGGTGGGCAGCCGGCGATTACTTTAAAGCATTTGCTGCATTTTGGCGCATTTGCTGCATTTCTCTTCTTCGAACTTGCGTCATATAAATGTCATTAATAATAATAATTTAATAATAATTTCTAAACAAAATAAATTATGGTTTATCAAAACGTTACTGTTACGTCATCGGCAGTAACATGGTAACCAGTTTTTGAAAACTAAATAGCATTTTTAGCTTTAAATTTTTTAATGCTGAAAAATCGTTAAGCAGTCATGTTAAAAAGTCTATAACTTCGTCTTTTTTTCAACAGAATCACATTTCACTTGGCAGTTAGATGTAGGACATTTCAAGAAATAATCCTGTAAAATTTCAGATTAAAATTTCAAACAGTTGCTGAGAAAACAACGAAAAAACTTTATGGGGCTACTTTTTTGCCCTACCCTGTAGTTTACTCTGCAAAACTATGGATACAGGGCTAGTGCATCACATCACATGGTGCCTGTTTACAACCCAACTTTCACTAGTACTTATTGCATCTGTCATTCTGTCTACAAAGGGATGGCCAAGCTGCATTGACTTAGATGACCTAAATGACCAAAATGGTTTAGTGCTTACTTGGTGCTTACTTGGCTGAACGTCGATTAACTTCATTGATTGTAGACAACTACTACACTAAGGTGCCATAAGCCTTGTTTGCTTTTAGAGGGTTATACTTACTTTGGTGATGTTCTGGTGTTTTTAGAAATTCAAGATTCGTATCGAGGACCCACCGCGCAGGAAGCACATGGTGTTTCTTGGTGGTGCTGTGCTGGCCGAGATCATGAAGGACCGCGATGAGTTCTGGATGTCACGGGCGGAGTATCAGGAGCAGGGGCTTGGAGTGATGAAGAAACTGGGCGTCAGTGTCCGCAAGTGAACACAAGGCATCCATTGACACTGGTAAATTCCACTGGTGCATCGGCTTGCCTACACTGTTGGGATGAAAATGTCAAATGGAATGTATTTTACTGACAAAAACATGCCAAGTGTTCAACTGTACCACCTACGATAATATGTCATTCATTTGTTTCGGTTAAACTGATGCCAGAATTGAGTGTTAATCCCAAAATAGAAAATTTAATGCTAAAATTGACCAATAGTGCAGAACAAAAAATTCTGCAGACAAGTTTCTTCACAGTTTAAAATTTAACTTATTACTCATTTTTAAATTTGAATTATTTGCCATTTTGAAATGCTAGTTAGCAACTCTCACAGTGCATCAGTGAATGCACTGGTGAAGAGAACGATGCACAAGCATTAACAGCTGAACACGTTGCATCTGATCTGATAAGCTTGATGTCTGAACGTGCTGTTGGATACTGTTACATTCCTGGCAGACAAGTTTGACCCCCCTGTGGTTCAGACTCATTAGTCTTTCTTTCTCCTGTCTGCTGTAAGTAGGGATTGCAGTCTCAGTATTTCGGCCGTTTTTACCAATCCGGAATCCCGGGATTGTACGTGTCTCAATCGCCAGATTTTGGGATTACAAAATTTCATTAAAATTGTACTTTTTCGAGCATTAAGTAATACAAATAACAGTTTTAGCCATCTAATGAATAAAATGTGTCATACGAGCTGGAGTTTTACTTTTTGCTGTGCACTGTAATTTGTATTTTGACAGTCACAGTCGCTCCCAGATTGGGATACTAAAATAATGACCAATTTGTAAGGCTTATCTCAAAAATGGGATTCCGGGATTACAGTTTTCTTAATCCCAGATCCTGGGATTGAGAATTCAGTTTTGGCATTGCAATCACTAGCTGTAAGTCAAACTTGACATCGGCAAGCAACGGTAATCACAGGCTTTCCACTCGTTCTCGAATTGTGAAATTTTGAAGCCTGTTCTTGAAATATCGTGAAATTTGAAGATTTGACTTAAAAGTCCAGAAATTTTTTTTAAATAGAATTTTCACATATGTCAGTTCCATTACTTTCTAACACTTCATTTTTGTATGCTTTTGTTGTACTCATTTAGGGCACGTTGCACCAACGTCATTCAACTTTGAATCCGGGTCAAATCTGAATTTGAACCTAGTTCAGCCATAAATTGTGTTGCACCAAAGCGGTTCAAGCGTTGATCTCCATTCAATTCTGAACTGCCATCTGACCACCGATCAAATTTGCGCACTAGGCAATAAATATTTTCCGTGATATTATTGCTGCAAAAAAATTGTTTGATTTGAATTTTATCCTGTCCAAAAAAACTTCTTCGTATCGGCTTATAAGACCTCTAATGCAATTATTCTGATGATGATAGATTTCCACTATATTCGCTTTATGTTCTCTTTGTGTTCGATAAATTAACAAATAGATGAATGAGTCACATTTTTCATGGCGATGTCTCGCTGCTACAGTAAACATACGATCGAACCCTAACCACAGAAACAAAAACTCATTCATATCGATTTATAGGACGTTAAATTCAATTATACTTGTGATCTGGATATGTTACATTTGTGCTATATCTGTTTTCTCTGGTCTTTTTGCTGGATAAATTAATGAATGGATAAATGAACAGCATTCTAGAGTGCCGATGCGCCGTTGCTATGCCGTAGCTATGGTAAACATATTATCTTGACAACAGACATAGAATAATTAACGAATATCTATTGAAACATAAAATGTGTATCTTCGGAACTTTACCATGCAATTGTTGATACGAAAATTGTGCGATAACTTCAGGGAAGCTTAAAATTTGAACAAATTACTGCCAATCTGCAATGGATTGTTTCGTAAGCATTGCGTGTGACTGTGACGCCACAGTAGTTGGCCCGTAGGCCGAGCTTGGTTGACCAATCAGAGTCGTCCATGGTATAACCACAACCGTTTAACTGAACGGGATCAGCTGATCCGAGTTCAACTTGGTGCAACGTAATTCAGCGTGAACTTGGTTCAACTTTTGATCTAGATTTAGCTGAACCGAGATCATGAACGATGTTGGTACAACGCACCCTTAATCAACTAATTGGATAATGTCCTGATAGATGTACTAAATTTTGAGCATTTCTGGTGTGCCAAAAACAGTTTTGTATGTTGGGAGGCCTCTAATAATTGGGAGCACTGTAAGTGATGTATGTATTGATTATTCCTGTAAACCACATAGCATGTGAGTACAGTGATCTGGGGCCGTATGCATAACAATGTCGTAACTTTACTTCCAAACTAAAATCGATTTACGTCGGACGTAGTGCTAAGTTGGTATGCATAACGACAATGTAGCACTAGTCAGACGCCTACTTCCGAACTAACTGTAGTCGCTCCAGCGATCTGTCGTAAATATTTAGTCCGTCGTTGTCAATGTAAATTAACATCACTAAGGAGAATCTGCAATCACGTCATGCGTCGTAAAGGACTTCAGGTAAGTCAATTACACTATGGAAACTAATTGCATTATTAAAAGTTGCTGAATAAAACTTTTAGCGTTCGATAATTTTCATTTATTCGCATCGCGCATTCTTACTTAGCCCATGGAGTCAGGCCATATCTATTATTGGCTGCAGGCCGGCCAAGGCAGAGTGCATTTAGCCAGGGAATTCCAGAGTCAAACTACCTGACGTCAACTACATCGGTAGTAGTTAGTCACTCGCTACGACAGCGTTTTGCATGCCGTCGAACGCAACTTTCTAGTTTGGAAGTAGCTAGTTAGTCGCGACGTAGGCCTTACGTCCAAACTAATCTACGACGTTGTTATGCATACCGCCCCTGATGATCATTGACAAAGTGGATTTGTATATAGAACTAATAAATAATGCTATATTGCTTCGTGCAGCAGTTTAAGTAGTTTAGTAGCTAATTATGTGCTGCTCTGTCTGCTGCTTGTTTGAACATCGTTTCTATTTGGTGCAGGTTTTGTGCTTCATTCAACTGCATTTTGATGTTTTGTAATGTGGATGATCTGCTAAGAAGGACTGTGCAACGTTATATGTATAGAAAAAGCTGGGGCCAAATTATCGAAACTTTTTCGAAAATGTCTTTGAAAGAATTTGAGAAGATCTTCCAAAGAAGATTTTGAGAAAGGGTGCACAATTTTTGAAACTTCTTTGGAAACTTCTTAGGAAGAATTTAGGCAAATGTATAGGAAAGCACTAACCTTGTCCTACATGGTGTACATGTAGCTGTGTAATAAAATGAAATTTGCAAAAAAGTACACACTGTTTACACTTAGCTTAGACGTCATATGTGACGTTGTAGGTTATTTGCGTAACGCTGCGGTAACATCAACAATGAGTAAGTAAAGGAAATTGACGTTCGGTCAACTTAAAAAACGAAGTTATGTGTTAAATTCGTGTCCTGTGGATGTGCTAAGATTAGAAGTTTTCCTAAGAAGTTTTGATTACGTCACATGGTTGGTATAAGCGCATCTGATTGGTTGAACTAGTTTAGGAAGATAAGAAAAGAAGAAGTTCTTTGGAAACGCAAAGAAAGGACGTCATAAATTCGGATAAGAAAACTTCTTTGGAATTCCTAAATCATCTCACATAGGAAGATCTTTGGAAAATGTCATAGGAAAGTTTCAAAAATTTGGCCCCTGATGTCTGGCTGCAGCTGTTGATACAAGTACTAGGGCTGCTACTGGTTAAAAATTTTTAATGGATCTATCTGCAAAAAAACCAACATCGATTAATATCGAACAATTATGCAGTCATTTTAGTTATTGTAATAAATTTGTTATTGATCATTATTGGCAGTAATCATTTTCATTAATGAAAATCACACTGGCGTTCATCTGTATATGATATCTTGCTTACTTTGATGTTCTTGCAGTTTTTCTTGTCTAAGGTACTTAGACATGCCACGTATAGACAATGTTGCTTTTGTTTGTGATGTAAACTTATTTGCTCCTTTTTTGGTCAAGTTGTTTGTTAATATTGCTGTCTGTTGGGTTATTGGTTGCTTCTAGAGTAATCAGTGGATTATAAAGTGAAAATTTGTATACTCAAAAAATATATCGTGTTTTATACATTTTGTCGTCAATATTTCGCAAAAATAGTGTAGGAGCTCTCGTCGTCGAGCCGGCGGGTCTACCGCGGACAGTGCTAGCCACTATAGAATAATAGAAGGTGAAACTAAGGTGTTGCTAGTAGAGCCTATGGCGATGGTTATAGCGGTGAGAATCAGCAATGAACTTTGGTCCGAAACTATAATACAGGGTGGTCCAAAAAAAACCGCACAAAGTTAATGACACCATAATTTTGCAACCGTACGTCATAGAGTCATGTGGTTTTCAGCAAAATGTTCCGAAATAAATTTCTTACGTGACTGAAGTCAATATTTGAATACAGCAGTTAAATATTCTTTGTTATTGCCGCTGGAAATTGAACTGTGCAAAAAAGTATTACCCTCGACACTGTGGTCCATAAAAAACATGCCAGTTTTATTTTTTGAATAGCTCCGTGAAACATTGGGCGATTTTAATAAATTTTGGCAGGCAATATTAGAAAGAAACTTGGCGCATGTGTCTTTAGTTTTGGCCACCTCTAAGGTTGTCGCTACACTACCGTGTGAAATGCAGTGGTCACTGCTGTATTTAATTATTGACTTTAGTCACGTAAGAAATTTCTTTCGGAACATTTTGCTGAAAACCACATGACTCTATGACGTACGGTTGCAAAATTATGGTGTCATTAACTTTGTGCAGTTTTTTGGACCACCTTGTACTATGTCGTTTCCATTGAAGTTTGAAGTGCATTTTGTATTGCTTCATTTTTTGGGCTTAATTCGATTGTTTTCTTTGGTCAAAAGTGGGCTGAGAGTAATGTGTTAAAATACGTAGCCAGTACCAGTGATGGGCAAAAGTTAACTAAAAAATTACTAACTAAAAGTACGTTTTTAGTTTAACTAACTTTAAAAAGTTTAAGAGAGTAGTTTAATTAAAAAGAACTAGTTACTAACTAAAAGTTTAACTAGGTTATTTTAATTAATTCGAAATATTCACTGGCAGTTTGCGAGACTCAGTCCTGAGTCAAGTGACATTCTGTTAGCAATAGAGTAATAATTTAAGAGTTTTCATGAATGATGACTTTATTTTGTGACTATACACTGACCTGTGGAACTGTGTTGGATGATAGAAGGAATATAACTTCAATTGCAGTTTTAATGCTTCACTTTTTTGGTTGTATTAAGTCTCAGTAGATGCAGAAAACAATCAATTACAGTCCGTAAAGTCAATCTTGTCAGAAAAAGTTGTTAGAAAGTTTGGAAAAAGTTTAACTATTTAAAAATAAGTTAATGTGAACTGTTTTCCAGCGTATTTAGAAAAAAAACGTTAAACTTAAGTTTAACTACTATTTTTTTCGGCAGAAAAATAGTTGAAAGTTTAACTAAAAATTGAAACTTTGTGTCTATCACTGGCCAGTACAGCCACTGTATATATTTCATCTGTAGGCCCAATTGCGCTATATCTGGCCGTCATACGGTTGTATATAAAATTGATGCGGCAATAGGCCTAATAATTCCTGGTCGGTATTGTTTTTGTTGTTTTATTGTTAACTGTTGCTGGTATTATTGAATCATGTCGTTATCATTTGCCAGTCTCGTTTGATGGAATGCCGCACAGCAGTTCGTCTTGCAGTGTTTCTGTATGCTTGTATAGGCAGCAGATGGCGAGCGGCGAAGACATGGGGGAGGGCGGCTGTCTCATTAGAGAATCGCTCCCCACCCTCCTAAAAGTCTCCCGGCGTCAGCCCGGCGACTAATTACCGGCAAAAAATCGGTCCCACCGGACAGTGGGCGCTTGATTGATACGCTGCAGATGCTGTTACAGACATCGTTAGCGTGACTCTGCCGTCCTGCAGAGCAGAGCTCGCACAGTCAGCAGTTTGGCTATCTGAACCCCAGACAGAACGAAAAACAGTGAAGTAAGACCAAAACAGAAAGTTAGTTTCATCGAATTGTTCGGTTGTTTTGTCAGACACCGGACTTACGTTAACGGTCGAGCTTATGGTACGGTTGTCATTCGTCGTTTCAGCTCGTCTGTCGTCTGTAACGGATTCGGCTAAGCGTCAAGTCTTAGGGGAAAGTTTTTACACGAATAATTGGTCATGTGTCTGAAAAACAAACTTGCAAAATTTCAGCGATCTAGTGCAAGAGAAACATTTTCAAATTTGGGTTGAATGGAGAGGGTCGGAAAAAATCTGCGTTTTTGAACGGAAAACTGGCCATATCTCCGAAACTGTGAGAGATAGGACCTAGGTTGCTATTGATTACGAATAGGAAGTGCCATATTGGCTTTCCAATAACATGAAAATCATCGACCTTGGATGACCTTGGTCACTGACAACCGGTAGGGTCGGCTATCCTAGCGACAGCTGGGCTTCTTTTCTGTTTGACACCGTGTTGAGCGATATATTAAACAAACTGAGTAATCGTCAGCGGTTTTCAGGCGTCTGTTAACGTTACAAATTCGTATGAAATTTTATAGTGTCGTTGTATCAAGCTATCAACTCGAGTATAGCGTCAATGCAATCAACACAAATCAGTCACAAAGCAACCACTTAAACTAACTAAAATCGCATATGCTGCAAACTGCAAGAAACAAGAAATAAAAGAGATCTAGAAGTTAGTCGAAAAATGCTCGCGAGTACAGCGGTGTTGCGAAAAAGACAATGCTATTGATTAGTTGGCCGTTTAGAGCTAGATAGCCTACAGTTTCTACACCTATCGGCTACATCACACCTGTGGACGATATCGACGTCTGCTACGCCAAGTCGGTGACGACCTACGCAGCGACTGCAGTGGCAAGCGGGCGGGGTGCGGGGGGAGGAGACGGTTTATAACGTAATGTGAAAAGGATAAAACGGTATCTCGGACTGACAGACTGCGCAACGCACGTATTACGAGCTGGTCGATAAATCACTGCTAACACGCACAGCAGCAGCAGCAGCAGCAGCAGAAGCAGGAAGATGCTTATTGATGTATCTCTGATGATGCTGCGTGCTGCCAATTGAAGCTGCTGCTGAATTGCTACTGATTGCCGCGCAGCACTGCGTGCGACCTGTTATTGAGCACGCTCACCCGCAACAAAATAGAATAGAATACAACTGCAACAAAACACATATTTTGTTGCATTGCAGCATGTGAACATCCTCCGCCAGCGAAGTATGCGGCAGAGCCTTGGCCGCAAACGTATTTTAGAGCATTTTTGCACTGTAGAAACCGCATCTGGTGACACTATTAGGTTTGTTAAAATTTATTATTTTTCCCTGAGGTTGCACAAAATTCCGAGAGTATTCCAGGTTTGTGTCCATCCTGTTGTAACGATGATATGGGAACGCATTCTTGACTAATGTCAGCGACAGCCCAAGCATGATGATCGTCTAGCAACGCTTGCTGGTTCAAAGCTTTGATAGCGGAAAGACGTCCCTAGCGTATAATAGGGTATTTACACGATCGAGCAAATATGACGCATGCATAAAGCATATAGCCTATACGAAGCAAAGACCGAGCTGGCTCAAGCAAGCCGATTGGAACCCCGCCCCTGGCTCAAATGTAAGCCTAGGCTTAGGCTCTTAGCCCACAGCTGATCACGTGTTAGGCCTATATAGGCATTTCAATTACAACCCGCCCGCCCTCCTAATTAGCATGCTAATTACCATAGAACGTCGAGGTAGCTGCTCGATGTTTGCTCGATCGTGTAAACACCCCTTAAGTCTGCTCTTTTTCGTCCATTTGTTTGTTGCACATCCATCACTGTTCTTCTAGTCTAGTCGGTGTAGTGTATTGTCATTGCAAATTGCGTCTCAGTCACGTCAATTCAAGGGCGTCTAGTTGGGGTGTGACAAAAAAGTAATCCCCAAAGCTGTTCAAAATTTTCTGGACAACCGGTTGGAATTTTAATGCAAAATTCCACACACTCATTACCCGTTGATACCTGCATGCATTGCATAGGCTGAGCGACATTCTTCTAAACCTGACACTTTACTTTGTTAAGCCATCCACCACAAGTGAGAAGACACTCCACAGGAAAGAAGTTCATTTAATCACTCACACAAAAACTTAGCTAAATTTTGCAAACAAACAACTTCCATCACTATTCACATGCAAGTAGAAAATTACAAAATCGTCCAGTGGAACAAGTCAGCTCTACTACAGTCAACTGAACATAAATCTAGCAATAATAGCCAGCAGTCTCCGAGCAGCACAAGAATTAACAGACTTTGACAAGATCAGCATCACTTGGTCACCAACAGCGTCAGTACAACGGTGATGACTTGGCACACTCACGTCAACGACAAGTAAGTCGGCTTAAGATTTTCCAACTCTTGAAGACTAAAAGCATCATTTAAAACCAAAACCAACAGCACATAAACACTTCCTTACCAGTTGCAACATAGACAGATACACAATGTGCTGCAAAGAAAATGCAGTTTTTGAATCAGGAGAGTTGGCCCTTACACTATGAAAAATGCACGCACATACATAATAAAATCAAGTAGCATGAAAAAATCCATCTCACGGAGAAAATGTTCCACACCTTGTCATTCTGTGCACTTGGAAAAATTCCACAGAACACTGAAACAAATGCTAATGCAAAAAAACATGATTCCTACTACTCTGCAGCATTCATTTTCCCTGACTTTTCAGAAGAAAATCAATCGTTTTTCCTGACTAATTTGTTCACGCAAAAATACCAATGTTGGATTTCAATCGCTTGCAGTAACACTAGAAACAAGGGCAGTGAAAGAAATTTAAAAGTGGAGGTACAAAGAATCTGCGAGCGAAGCAAGCAGGAAAAAATTTGAACTGCTGTGTGCAGTCTGTGTACAGCAGTTAAAATTTCTTCTTGCATATTTGTTAACTTTTGCACCCTGGTACTTTTAAATTCCATTACTTTCCCTGACTACGCCTGACCATAGAAACCAGGAAAAAAGCAAAACGAGACAACCAAGTGAGATCGTATCCACATATACTATTTCTCACCAAAATCACTGATTCAACAACACATGTATGCCAACCAGAAATAAAAATATTTTGAATGTAGGGAAATTACATACAGATGGCCACGACGACTGCAGCAACAAACTAAAAATGGCAGCCTGGCCGGCATAAACACAGGGTGCACACAGCACACTACAAGAAATTTGAGCTAATGCGCACAAGACGCGTGAAAGCCTATAGCAGTTCCGGTTCAGTAGTTTAGCTGAAAATATGGGTGTTCACGCTAAGTTAATATACAAATACCAAATTCTCTATCTGGATATCTGGATCGCATAACGATAGTTCCATGGCGCCACCTTGTGAATGATATAGACTTGTGTCACAGCCCAAAATCGCCAAAGAAATCCATAAAATTCCCTACTTTGGCATTCAAGGTCATTGAATTCAGCGCCAATTGAGAGCCAGCGTACGACTTCCTATTAGTGATTAATATTAACCTAGGCCCTATCTCGCACCGTTACTGAGATACAGTGACTTATTGGCTAAAAATCGCAAATTTTGTCCACCCCTCTCATTTAGCGCCCTCGTTTGGGGTGACCCCTTCGAATTTATGGAAAAGCTTTACGGTTCCTGAAACTAGTCTTCCAGGCAGCTGACGGTGAAGATTTGGTGATCGTAGCTTGCACAGTTTTTGATTGATCCACCCATATGACGGACAGACAGAATTGCGATGGCTAAGATGTGCTAAAAGTAGAAGCTGCTTTCGTGCGTAAAAAGTGGTTTTCCATGATCTTCTTGTGTGCATTTTCCACCGTCTTGCATGTCCATTTTCCAAGACTACTTAATCAACTATACGTCAAACAAGTTAGATTTTCTTATACATTCACTACATCAATTACATTACAAAAATACATAGTTAATCTTGCTAAAGTGTGTCTGGTAAGTCACTAAGTCCATTCGCTCGTTCGTCCACCGAGGTCATAATTATAGTAAGCAACAAAAAACTTGACAGAGTCTGACAGTAGACAGATCATGATCATCATGTATGTAAAGGCCGAAAAACATGCAGACAGATCTTAAAGGTGGCAACCATTTGGTTTATTTCTTCATGACATTTTTCAGCACCTAAGCCTAATTACTGATTCTATGACTTCCCATACCCCCCAAAACTTGAGCTTTAAATTCCACGATATTGCAAAATCTGCGTGCACCCTGTAAGTAACTCATAAGCAAGAATAATATCATGCAATTACTGCTGCTCACTAAACTTAAGTCAACTGCAGCTGCAAGAAAAAAAGACTACATACGTCAAAGACCAAAATCAACTGTTCTTCAACTGAAACAGTGGCGGCACACAACGTCTGTCCCACGAGCCACATCCAGGTCCTGATGGGCTTGTTATCTGACTCACATCCAGTAAAAAACATAAAAATATAACACGAAAAATTATATTATATGCCACTTTGTAATCATTACATTCACTTGTTTTTGGAGATGTTTTTAAGTGGCACTTATAATTTCCAGTGGTAATGCTCCACTGAGCACAGTAAAATATGTAATACAATATATGTCTGCAGGCTTTCAGCACTAATGATAATTAGCATTTTGCACCGATCTGGCATGCAGTGAAGACAAAGTTACGTGGCCCATGGTCCAAAACACTGTGCACCACTAACTAAAAACATGGCCACCGGCCAGCGACATCAGCAGCAGCAACAATAGTCTGACCGAACAATGAACGACAGCACATCGACCAATGTACAGGTAAGGGGGCAAAGTCACAGATCACATTTCCAGCCAGCGCACCAAACCTCGCTGCACGAGCTCACGATTAATCACCGTTGCCTGAACACCCAACAAGCACACACACATCATGCAATGCAGTCTGACAGGGTTTAACGTCCCACCTGACACAGTATAGGTCATTTTGGCGACAGCCTTTTCAGGCAGAATGCACACAAACACAATAATGGAATGGTAAGTTTAAACTTTACAATAAACATAAAGTTTAACCGTTACAGAAACACAAAACACAAAAATGAGCTTAACCTAAAATTGTAAGAGCTCCATTATACGCGTGCGTATGTAATTAACATAATGGTAGTTCTAATAATCTTCCCTGTTATCCTCCAGACAGTCATCAATGTGATAATGCTGTTTAACCCATGCAAGCATAAACCTTTTTATAAAGACAGACATAATGGATAAATTTTGTGCAGGTCAATACTAAGGGATGGAGGCTGAGTTCACCTGCGTGGTTTGTTATACCATCGCATGGTATGCATGTCTGTAGACAAGTCACCAATCCAAGTAACAACTGGGCCCAACACAGAGCAACTAAATAAAGCATAGCCAAAAAAAAGTTTCAGCGTGTCTGGAAATATGTTTGTAACAAGTAAGGAATAACAATTGATGCAGATATCAAAAGCTGGGTAACTAAATGGCTAACCCAGGTTAATGTCGAAAAATGCTGACAAAACCACACGCTATGTGTGCGACCATGTCCACTGAGTACAACTGGCGGTAGAAGGAAAGATTTCGTCACACAGCATTCATGCTAGATGGTTGTTGCACTCAGATCAGCAGTGTTGCGTCAAAAAAGCAGGCGGGAGCAGAAATTTGCAATCATTTGACAGACAACGACACTCTAAAATTTCGACAGAATTCCGACAAAAGAGCTGCAAGTTTCAGACGAGACGCTGGGTGCTAAAATTTTCGACTTTTTGTCCCTAAATTTCCTCGAAATGGGTCTTTAGCCCCAAATTTTGCACTTTCGAACAAGAAGAATTTCCGACAATTTTCCGGCATTGCCCGTCTCCCACGATGCCACTGACTCACACACTGCATCTAACGACAACAATGAATGCGCGCATGCTAGTGGACGTCATAATCACCTCGGTGCCGGAGACTTTGGTCAGCATGACGTACGGCACTCCGTCCTCCTCAACAGCCGTCACCTCACAGTGCAGTATGCAGCCACTCACCAAAGACTCCAACTCCTTGCTGGCTGCAGGAGGAAAATCATCATCATCTGTGCACCGACAACAGACTGACTAACAAACAAGTGAAACACACATAACATGCAAGAATGATATGCTAGAATCACAAGATCATCATCTGAAGCAGCATGTTTTTCAACTGGTATGCTACAGTGAAAACTTTGACAAGCCTATGCGAACACTTCTATTACTTATTATATTATCAATTTATTATTATGAATTACTCTACCACAATGCCTTATTGATCATAGTTTTCCTAATTACTGGCCCTCATACTAGTTTGCACTTAGTATCATGGTAACATTAATTTACAGAATACATTCTGCCTAGTATGAAATGCACAGTTGCTCTGCAGAGCTACTTACTGGTCGGTGGTATGACACTTGTCATGTAGCACTCAATCGCTTGAAACGGCACCGACATAAAATCACTTCTACAAACATAATCTGCAACTAATCACTGACAAATTGCATACCGGGTAAGCCATTTTCACAAATATGTCACTCAACATAAGACATGTAATCAAATTTGTACTTGCATAGTGGTAGTTTAACAGTCTGCACTTTGCCAGTTTTGCCTACACAATTTGTGTACTGCATCATCATCAAAATTAATTGATTAATTTTTTTGCGCGAGAGCTAGCACAGCTATAGCACGTATTAGCTATGGTAATTCTGTCTGTCTTGGTGTCACGTCCCAGTACCGTTCCAAGACCAGGTGAGATAGAGACTTCGGGTTATCACCATATGATAGTTTAGGGTCTCTAGTATTTCGTGACAAAATTTCATGCCATGAAATTAATATTTAACGTATTTATTCAAAAAATTCCAAAAAATACAATGGTGCGTATGGGGAAAATTAAACAATTCTCTAAATGGTCATAACTTTGGCTGTGTATAAGATAAAGTTGTAATTTCTGGTCCTAGGTATGGTTTTTGAGGATGGCCAATCTAAGCGTCACTCAAATTTACCCCGTACTCTCCCTGGTTGCCATGGCAACAAAATTTGGGACAAAATGGGCTATAACTCGACTTCTGCTAGAGATATCTGCAAGATCTTTGCATCTATAAGGGGGTTTTCGGGGTTGGGTTATCGAATACTGCCAACGAAATTTTACCCCAACTGACCCTTGTTGCCATGGCAACGAAATTTGAGACAAAAGGGCTATAATTCGGATTCTGTAAGAGATATCTCTAAGATCTTTGCATCTAATGGGAGGATTTAGAGGATGGGCTATTGAATGAGGCCAATCTAATTCCACCACAACCGACCGTTGTTGCCATTTGAATGTCATGTGACCCCAAACGGTCAAAATCGTGATTGTAATATATCTATGGCCAGATATCTCCGTAACTGATCAACTGTAGGAATACGTTATTTTAGTAATAAAACAGCAATTATAAATGTACGATACGTTGGTTTATACACTTGTTAATGGCAACATTTAAGGACTTGCACATCGAAAACAGCAAAAATTACAAAAGATAATCTTATTCAGCAGCACATTGACACACAGACAGTGTGATGCGGGCAATACTACCTTTTTTAATTTTTGCTGTTTTCGATGTGCAAGTCCTTAAATGTTGCTGTTAACAAGTGTATAAACTTATGTTTTGTACATTTATTAGAACTAACAACAAGAAATACCAAATGTCGCATTTGTTAACGCGGCAAATAGGGATTTTGGTGATATATGGTTTTTGTGAAAACTTATTGAAAAATATGAGATCGATCATCGACGATCGATTATGGGAGCACCATTACATAATTGAGGGACTCGCTGTAGTTATAGAAAAGGGGATAAAAAAGATTACGGTTCCTTTTTGGCTATATCTTAATAAATACTGCACCGATTACTATGATGTTGACGGCTACTGAAAAAGAAAAGAACTGGGTTTTTTAGGAATAGGTGTTAAAATTTATAAAATGGAACTTAGATTTTATAGGAAGGTTTAAAGTTGTGGGTACCCTATCTTAGCGGTAACCTAAGGTAAGACGGTGTTGAATGACCTGCTTTTTGGCAAAATTTGGCTATAATATCATAACAAGCAATGGTGATGCGCTTGTTAATGGTATCAATATCGATGACCTTGAACCTAGAAAATAGAAGATTTTTGTGATTTTGTGCAATTTTTGGCTGCAGAAGAGTGAAGTGCAACGAAATGAACGGATATTAGCTGCGAACACAAAAACTGCCATAAGCTCTCGCATGTCTGATGAGCATTAGCTCAAATTTCTTGTTGGAAATTAATCTTCCAAAAAACTTTTAATCGATTGCAGCCTAAAAAATAAGCTGAAGCAGTAACACCTCAAGTCTCCTAATTAGGCTAACATTATACTCATATCAATGTTCAGTACCACTCCGAATTTTGCAGCAACTAATGTCCAGTGTTGACAGAGGCATTTACACCTCATAATTGTTACACGAATATTCAAAATTTCACCGGGTGTTCTTCCACAGTTTGCAATATGCGTGTGTCCAGTAAACTTGGCAACAAGCACAAAATTCCCAACCTGGGAAAAAATTTCATCAAAATTCATTCAGTGACATTCGTAACTTTTTGGAGTCACGCAGCCAATAAAATGCCCAGATATTATACCGGATCTGGCGGAGTGACGTGCCGGGAAGACGCAAGTAACCACCGTAGTCAACAAGTTTTAAGTCATACTCATCAGTGTCGGGAAACGACTGAACAACTTGGGCACGACACCAATCAGACAACATTGGAGCAGCACAGATCACTCCCACTGCGTATTACACACACAACACAACAACATTGGCTTTCACACTGAGACAATGATCCTAGCTATCACACGCATTAAGCACAACGATCATGATTAAACGACTTAACTCGCCAGCAGTCAGCAGATAATTCTCACAACGTCACACTGACAACATTGATACTAGTTCTAGCTCTCACAATCACATAATACAAAACACAACAGAATCAAATGACCACGACAGCATTCACAACAACACTGGAGTAGCACAGATTACTCCTGCTGTGTAAGACAGAGAGACAGACAACAACTGCACCAACAACCAATCACTTAAATCAATCGATCAATTTTATATCAAACCTCCAACACAGTCCTGAACAGCAGTGCTTAACAACCAGAAACACTAGGCCTAAACACTTATTAATAAACGCATGATCAAATGTGTAATGCTGTAAAAAATACAAATTCAAAATTTTAAAGAGTTCTAGCTACCACATTCACATTACAGAACACAACTGAACAATGTGAGCACAACAATATTCAGTGAACATATAGCAGAATACAGAAAGATGCAGTATGAAACTACACGGTGTTTCATAAAAAATGGCACCCTTTTTATTTCTTTCATAATTCACTCACATGATGATCAATTTACACGAAATTTTTACCAGATGTAGCTGAAGAAATGCTAATTCAAAATATATGGACAAAATATGGCTGTTAATTAAATGTTCTTTGGTAGTTGTGATGTAATGCTGACGTCATAGTGTGGCGCGAGTACAAACTGGTTTGTCACAACCAGTGCTGTAAGTTGCTGAATAGCTGCCCTGCATTGATGGTGAACTTTATCTGGGCCGCTGATGACATTAAACTGTTGAAGTTTTACCATTGCAGCCACAAAACGCCTAAAACGATCACTTTCACACACTTGTAAGGATAGCTTGACTTTTAGACCTTACAGCATGACAGTGCACTAGCACACATTGCTTGCAAGTTGGTCGAGTTTTTGAATTGCAAAACGCCTGATTTCATGCTCCCGTGTTGCTTATTGC
>Ga0209367_1005446_pt1 | contig 17639 bp, 12 predicted proteins | sample WorMetLIZISLAND2_FD_187412 | JGI IMG/M metagenome (GOLD analysis project Ga0209367, IMG submission 187412) | Marine gutless worms symbiont microbial communities from Max Planck institute for Marine Microbiology, Germany - Olavius geniculatus... ... | reverse complement strand
AAAAATTTGGGGGCGCAGCACCCCCTACGGGCCGAAATATGGTCTTCCAAGTAATGCGACTTAGGGTAGGTCAAAATGAGCCATTATAACTTGGTTCGTAGAAGACCGAAGTTTACACAATTTTTTTGTTCAACGCGGAATTAACCGTATTCGATAACGCCGTTTACCGCTTGTCGATATCTCTATCCAGTTTAGATATATTTGCGGTCAAACTTGAAAGTTGTCGTAAAACGTACTAATTTTTTTACGTTTTTTGCCCTACCGAATTTTAAGGGAAGCGGTGCCCCCAAAAGTTGTACTTGTGTTAACACCCCGAGCTAGAGACACGTCAAGTGCCAAAGTTTCGTAAAGCTACACCCCCTAACTTTAAAGTTATAATGGCTCATTTATTCCATTTTAAGCAAATTTTTGACCCCCTTTTGAAAAAAGTTGTAAGGGGGCCCCCGTCCCCGGTGGGGGGTGCGCTAGTAAGACTTGGTGATTCTCTAGCGTGTGTAAAAATTTGGGGGCGCAGCACCCCCTAGGGGCCGAAATATGTTCTTCCGAAAAATGCGCTTTAGGTGGGTACGATTTCACATCGAAATCTCCAAGGTCACTAGACCAAACTTCACCGGACTTGTTTCGCCTAACGCAGGAGGAATCGCGGTAGACGGAATAAAAATCCGATTTTGAATATCTTCATCCGTTTCGGAGATATTAGCCGCCGAACTTGGAAGTCGTCCGAAATCGGGCCAAATTTTGCATGTTTTTCGCCCCCGAAATTTTTTCGGGGTGCGCCCCCAAAAATTTTGGACCGGCATTATAAAATTCGGCCTAGTACTGACCATCGTGCAAAATTTCAAGCCGGTCGGAACACGCATCTCGGAGATCTGGCGGTTGACAAAAAAAACATCATGCGTAAAACAGAAGTCCTTTCGAAAACTATCGTTTTCGGGCGCACTAATTAGTATTTCTTCAGCTACAACTGGTAAAAATGTTGTTTAAATTGATCATCATTTGAGTGAATTATGAGAAAAACAAAAGGGGTCCCTTTTTATAAAACATCGTGTATGTAGGCCTATTTTAGCGTCACAAGATTAGGTATATTAACAACATCACCTACAAATCGCGTCATTGGTGAAGCTCACCTGTGACGTCGTTTTTTCGTTCTTTTTGTCGCGGCGACATCAGCGCCCAAATGTCGACTGTCGTCCTCGCATTCTGTACAACACAATGGACGTTATTGTCGTTAGCAGTAAACAAGCTGTATCGTGGTTTCTGCAAAGGACACATTACATGAACAAGCTTGCAATTACCAACCACTACAAATGTGCACTGCTAGAGCAATTAGCCAAACCGGACCAGATCGATTCAAAATCAACAAATGTGTTACCATATCAAGTCCAATTACAAATGCACTTGAGTTTTATTAAAAGTTCGATAATCATCTGATTATTTTTATACGATATTAGTTCGTTTCATGACACTAAAGACTGGAGCTCGTAATTTAAGAAAATGGTAATGGCCATACTGCAGCTGCAGCTGCTGCACTGTGCATAAAGTCGAGGAAACGAACAAAAATTTTAGCCCCCATGTCTGATAAATCCTGCTTCTTGTATTCGTTGTATTAGCATTAAAATGCAAGTTTGCAATTTTGTTCAACCCCAAGCGAAAAGAAAGTCACTCTAGCATGCTAACTGTGTATGATTACAAGGATCGTAAGCTTGGGTCTATAATCGTAGTTGGCATGCTTTGAAAAAATAAAACAGCGCGAAATATTTCAATTGCAGTGTGTAAATATAGATAGAATGCAGTTATCGTTTTATGTCAGTTGTTAAAACAGCTTCTGAACCGAAATATTAATACAAAAGCCATTAGTAAAGTGGTGGACTCGTGTGAGGGTGCGACTGTGGTGCAGTGATATGTAGGCCTAACGTGTATGGATATGAAACGGGCGCGATAAGACGTGATAGACTGTGCTTCTGTATATCAGTCGACGTATCGACGAACGGAGATCGGGGACATCACAATATATCGAGTTCGACCAACGCCTTAGCGAATGTGTCGGTCTGCAACCGTAGGCGTTGCATGATTCCATTGGGGCCTGGAGACGATCGCCCCACGGTTAAATGCTTGTTGGAGCGACACTCATAAGCGTTTGATTTTGATGATTTTTGCAGCTGCAGAAAGAAACGATTATTTTTGGATATAAGCGACTGCGACAAGTAAACACTTCGTAACGGTTTGGCCACAATTTTCAATGCAATAAAAAGCTCCGACAAACCCTTTATTTGGATGTAAGAGCAAAAAAACAAAGAAAAATACATATGCTCTAATATGCTCTTCATCGGCCTGCCTTGGTCGTTTTAGGTTGTTCTGAGTCTCGGTTTTGTTAAATGGCATATAGCTCTTTATGAAAAAAGGAAAACCCTTTTCTGAGCTACAAAGTTGACCGAAAATTCCCCATCTTAATGTATTTTTTCTATTTCTCAGTTCTTAGCCAATTAAAATTATACCTAGCCTCACCCGTCTAAAATTCACTTTAAAACGTGTACAGGACAAAGAAAATACGTAATAGAAAAGAAGTCAAAGAAAAAACGGAAAGAGACAGAAAGAAGTTAAAGAAAAGAGAAAAGGGAAAAGAAGCTCGCTTTTATGTTGATGGTGGTTTCTGAAAATTGGCGACGCCTATGCCTGCCTATATGTTCGGCTGCTCGGTCGTTCGACCATTGTGGGTCTGGGTGACGTGTCGCCTGCATAGACGGACGAGGGTTAAATGCAGCAGCGATCTATTGAAGACGACGACGACGTCGATGCCGATGGACTGAGAGGAGAGCGTCGCGTGGAGAGAAGACGACTTAACTAATCTGCTGCACTATCACAGTCACACGCAGCGGCCACCGGCATTAACGTCATCTCGTAATGCAACATGAAATAGCACCATCGCTTTCTCGCGCTTCCGATAACACTGTATAGTACCAACCACAGACTTAGCTGCTGATACTGTCGCACAAGGTTTACTACTGCAGACTGCAGTGCCCCGAAATTACCAACGATCGAGATATGAGAAGCGTGATTCATCGACGTGCAAAAATGCGCAGCATTTCCTTGGTAGGCCGAGTTAAAAGAAAATTACTCAAACAGATTAAAAGCAGTTTCAAAACGTTCTGGCCGCCCGTTGTTATATGCAACATTAAAAAATGTGTAGCCTTTTTCGGAAAAAATACTGCTGCTATAGGTAATTCTGTTCATTTACTTTTATTTAAAGTCTTCTTGGTTATGGGTGGATTTATTAGATTATTTTTTATTCGTTAAAATGTTTTAAACAGAATGTAGATTAATAATGCTACAAATGTATTGTAAAGAAAGAAAACCACCATACACTCATACAACATAGGCCGAGAGTGCATTCATTTCATTGCTGTTAGATACCGGAGTTTTTTTACTGGCAGAACGAAGATACACGAAATAATGCTGCGAGTGATGAAGTAAAGCGATGTGATGATACAGTTGTCAATGGTAACAGCAGCAGCAGCAGTCAAGCTGGTGACGCAGCACACAGCAGCTGCTCTAAGCCGCCGCGCAGCATTGCGACGTCGGTCGACGACGACAAAAGAAGTAGGCGGCGTCACAGCACCGCCCCAACACGAATTAAAACCGGATAATGAGACCTCGACACGCTTTCATCGGGCGCACAAAGCGTCGGCCAAGTCGCCCGACGTTGGGCTAGTTAATTGACGCACCGTTGCTACGGGTGCGCCGCGTCCTGCCATCCAGCAAAGCGATTTCTTCGATCGTTAGTCCTCGTTCGGATGTCTTAATTTGGAAAAAATGCAAAACGGATGTCCAGCTAGAGAAGATTAATTGATTCGTGCGCGCGGATCTGTTGTGCCCTAGACCGTATGACAAACCGTTAACAAGCGCACTCCCTAACATGACAGTAAATTCGCTCAACTACTTCCGTATTGTGTTCTGTACGGTAATTAATTATAATATCCGACATTGATTATAAATTAGCAAGTTGCAAACTGATCGTATGGATATTTGTTGGATACATTACACAGTGTGTAGTCTTTTGTTTTACTCTCGATGTCAGAAATGTGTCAATCAATGTGTCAACGTTTCAACAGTAATGTTAGACAATCAGTGCTTATGTACGCATACCCGCATAACTGCCAGTAGTTGCCCGGTTAAAAGTTGTTTATAAGTAATTTTTTTTTAAAAATTGCTCAAGGCAGTAATGTCTCTTTTTCTGCCGTAGCATTTGCTGGCGATTTCATCGATACCGTTTTTGACGCGTTACAGCTATGCTGTAGGCGTCTTTGGTATCGTTGTCGTCTGTCTGTCTGTCGTCGTCTGTGTACTATTGTGGCTAAGCGTTAGGTCGTAAGGAAAAACTTTTAGGCCCACATGAATAATTAGCCATGTGTGTTAAACTTAAGCATGCAAAATTTCAGCGATTTAATGCAAGGGGCACATTTTCAAATTGAGGGCTGAATGCAGGGAGTAGGAAAATGTGCGTTTTTCAACTGAAAACTGGTCCCATCTCGGAAACGGTGAGAGCTACAGCCAAGATTACTATTAATCACTGATAGAAAGTATCAAACGCCTTGTCAGTTGAAATAAAAATCATTGACTTTGGACGACCTTAAAGGCCGTTACGCGCTATTGTGGCTAAACGGTGCAAAATAGGGCCTAAGTTACTATTAATCACTAATAGGAAATCGCATACGCCTTTTCCGATGAAATGAAAATTATCGACCTTGGATGACCTTGAAAGTCATTACTGCAACAGGAACTGTATAAGCTGTTGCGCGTTTTCTCTTGCGACAACTGGGCTTTTTGTTGTCTATGCTTCCATGTTTTTTCACCATCGGAGAAAATCCCGTCAATGCAAGTTAAGATAGGCCATACGTTTATGCTACAAGCGCTTTCATAGCTTGCAATAGCATGCATCTCTTGTGATATATAATCTTTTCGTTACTTTTTTGCTTTTATTTAATTTTTTAAAATTTTGAGCGCATGCCTCGTTATACAGTTTGAGTCTATTTATATCGTTTCGTGTCATATCATCTTATAAGTTTTTTTTACATTTATATGTAAAAGTTTTGCCAGTTTTGACCAATCTGCTTTGATCATCGTGATTTAAGAATATATTTCACAAGGTATTGTAACGACATACTTAAGGTGTGATGGGATATTTAGTTATAATTTTATTGCATTTTTTCTGCAAAATGTGCCAATAAAACATTTTAAAAATCGGGTAATATTTGACGAAGACGTGGACAAAAACTGGAGTTCATACTTTTCTAGCTCATTCTGTATATAATGCAAAATGTCAATGTCTATGTCAAACGAAAATTTATATACCACAGTCTCGTAAAAAAATTCTAATGATCTGTATTATGACCATCAACTAGTTCTGTTCGAAACTTCCACACGTCTATCAACTACTTACTTTATTATCGTTGTAACTTGTATCCGCGCCTTAACAATGCTGCCGGCTGCAGAATTTGCTTTACCACGACGCCTATCCGATTCAGCTATTCACGATACGAGTATATTTGCAACTAAACAGTTGAACTTACTTAGTAAAAAAAAACACACCGTTACGTGGCAGTTGCATAATGCATATTAATCATATCAAGCTTACAGTCTTTGCGTTAAATCATGATGTGTCAATTTTCAGGCCCAAAAAATAAAAAACAAGTCAAAATCGAGAACCTCTAAAAAATAACGCACATCTCGTGTACATGTTTACTTCTGGCTGGCGGATCACATTAGGCGCAGTGCACTAAGCGCGTACGACCCTCGGCAACAAGATGGATGGCCGCATACATGTCGGCACGTGGCATCATACATGGCGACATCTTCGCTCCTGCGCACTGGCAAAATAAGCATGCACGCAGCCAATTTTTGTTCGCAGGGGATTGACCTTTCTTTCCTTTCCCTTCCCCTTTCCTCTTCCTCTTTCTTCCTTCTCTTTTCCCCCTTTTTCCCCTTTCTTTTCCCTTAGAAGTAAGACCCCTCAAATCCAGCTAGGGTGCCTGGGGAGCGCTGTAAGCTCCCCTAGCGGGGTCTGGGGCGGAGCCCCGTCCGAAATCGAATTTGATCATTTTAGCCTTAAAGTATGGTATCTGGTGGCAACAATTTTAATGAATTTCCTCAAAATCAAATAACCAAATTTAGTGTATGCACTTCAAGCAATAAAAAACAAACAAAGACGGCAAAAGAAATTTAAACGTGAGGTACAAATAATCTGCGATCGAAGCGAGCAGAAAAATTTTTTAACTGTGTAAGCTTACGCAGAATTGTCGCATTAACTTTAAAAATTGTAACATTTCTGGGGGGTTAAACCCGCTAAACCCCTCCCCTTAAATACGGCCTTGCACGCAGCGCTTGCATGGAGGCCTACAGCCAAGCAGACAATTAGTTGTAACCTCATGTAAAACTTCCGGCTTAACCTACACTGCAGTTAAGCCGTTCTCTCAATAGGAGGTGTTTATACTGCGTGCATAGGCCTTATTAACATCTCAATTAACGCAACATGTTCTTCACCCTGTAACGCTTAAACTAAACTCTTTTACACACGAGCGTACTTAAGAGGCTTGAACATACTCCACTTTGAAAGTAATAACAATAAATGAAAACATAGGCCTACACATAAGAAAAAAAGTTTTCCATGTCCGACGTGATTTTTCTGCTATTTTTTCCAGGTCGGTCATATTTCGTATATAAGCTGAGTCAACAATGTTCACGTTAGGTCAATTATACTATGGAAATATTAAGCCATGGTTAACACACATTCAAAACATAAACATTTTAAAATATTTGGCAAAAGTTTAGTTTTATTTTACATGCAACTTTTCGCCTTTTCCCTGCAAGTCCTACACAATCGTTTAAAACATTTTGCTAAGGCTATTTTTATATAGTCGTGGCCACGCGTGAAACTTACTTTTTCATTCCCGTTTTCTTTCATTATCCCCCTTTCCCCGTTTTCCGGGACTTTTTCATGAAGGCTGAACCTATAGGTGGGGGTCTGAAAGCGCTAGTTCCTTAAATGCATTAAATTTTTGACAAAATTCCGACAGTTTCAAAATTTCAATTTTGCCCCCAAATGTTATCAAAATGGAGGTTTTTCAATCACACATGATAAATTTTTAGATAAAATTTTTCGACAAAAAATTTTTTCGACAAAACTCCGACAGTCCAATACTTATGATGGGCAATTGCTCCGCTATCACGACGCCGCTAAACGCCCCGGCTGAACTGAAGTGAACCGATAGTTTGGAAACTTCGGTACAGTTCGTTCGCTTAGTGCGGGGCTTCAGCAGTCTGTTTACCTGAGACGTTATCTGCAGTGATTGCTGGCAGTAGGCCGGTTGGACTGCATGGCAAGTCGGTCAAGCTTGCCGCTGTGAATTGTCGATGATGCGATGTCAGCGTCGACTGATGACGTCGAGCAATGACGTCATCCAACATCATGGCCGCCTCGGCGCCGCCTCGTCGGTACCACGCAGTGACGTCACTGCTGCTTTCGGTCACATGACCGGTCCAGTGTGTGACGTCATCGATGGACGTGGCGGGTGATGATACGTCGGTTGCTATGGGTGACCGCTGCTGCTGCTGCTGCTGATGATGATGATGGTGGTGGCGAGCTGCATCAATACCAAGCAGATGCTGAATTGCAAACGGAAACCGACCGGCAGCGACGTTGTCAAGACTGTTAAGCGACTGTCGGCTAGACTCTGCCGCTGATAGTGACACGTTCAGGTCCTTACTTTGCAGCAAACCGCCAAACATTGGCAGCGACATGTCCTGAACACTTGCGCGTAACATTCTACTTACTAGCTCTGCTTCCTGATTTAATGATCTATACTCGTCACCTTTATCAATTCGTCACTGTCTTTCGTAATGCGTTTTGTCGACATCAGACGTTGTCAGTTACATAGGCTACAGAAATATCGTATATCTGTCGCAGACCCGGTGGGCAAAGTCCCACGTATGTCGTTATGAGAGCGATGAAGAAAACTGATCGGCTTGTCTCGTCGAGTGTGGAGGTTGGCGCTGTTTCAGAGCCTGATTCTGAAGTTCTCGCTAATTAAGCAGCTCCGTCCGTGCGTCGTCTGTAGTCGGCGACGATCGTGACTAATTAGACGTCGTCCGATGTAAGTCATACGCCACGCCGAGTTATCACGAACAAGCTCTGTCTCAGCAGCAGCTGCATCAAGCTGCAGCGTTATAGACACGATGCCAGGAAATGCTGCCCGGAAGCGCCGATCGATCGTGATTGGCTGTTGCACCGGTCGGCTCGTGAAATATGCATGAAGGGGCGTGGCGTCGGTTTGATCAGCTGCTGCAGCCGGCACGTGCTCGATGCCAGTTATTGGCTGCCGAGTCTGCTAATTACGTCATCACTGCGCGTTGCAGCTGAAGCTTGTGCTCGCAGATCTTACGCATAGCAGCAATAGTCATGCTGAACACAAGTTACACAACCAACCTACTTTTGCTAAAATGACAAGCTGTGGCATGCGTGTGATTTGCAGGGTTGGCGGTGTTAAAGGATGATGCGGATGGCATTGAGTGCATGATACAGCGTGGGTCGTCGCTATTCACTCTTGAAATGTGCGCTGCAACCTAAAATCGCAAAAAATAACTAAAATCTGTATTTTGGAAGCTTAACCACGTGGTTCTGCATTCGACTTTTTTTTGTAAATTTATATTTACCCCGACAACGCCACAGTCGTCAATATAGTCTCCGTAAAGCGTCACAGCATGCCTGAACGTGCATAGTTTAGCAGTTTTATCTTTTCGTTACCAGCGCCGTGGTATTTCATGGGCGCACAGTTACGCTATAGGCCTAGCTTGTGTCATCTGTTAATTGGCTGTCAAGCTGCAAGCTATTATGGCGACTCTTATTGTCCGCTAGCGTTTCTGTGTCTGTGTCTTTACCCCTGTCTGCCCTCTGCCGTGTACAGAGATGGACACGGGTCGGGTTAATCGGTGGATTGGATCGGGTCGAGTCGGGTCACGGGTCAAATTCAAGGCAATTTTGGCGAGTCGGGTCGGCTCGAATTGCGGGTCAGTCCCAGTGGCGTATTTAGGGGGGCACGATGCGATGGCCTCCCCTTTGGCCCGACAATGAAAATTTTTTTACAGGCGACTTTATATGAAAACGTGCGTTTTTTTTGCTATTTTCCAGCAATAATTGCAAAATTCAACAATGTTTGATGGTCTTTTACGTTTCCAAATTCCAGAAAAATGGGCGAATTTGCGGTTTCCATTGAACATTCGGAAACAAAAAGTGTTTCAGCTTCAGGGGGCTTCTCCCTCTGACCCCCTGACCAGGGGCTTTGCCCCTGGACCCCGCTGGGGGTTCCGCCCCCAAACCCCCGTTATAGGCTCGCGCTCTGCGCGCATCGCCATGCCCCCCTTGCCAAATCCTAAATACGCCGCTGGTCGGTCCTATGAAAACCGCAGATTTGTGTGTATTAATTTTTTATTATTTGTATTCTTGCAGCTGACACTTTACCAGGGCAGCACCGACAAGTGGTGTATTGGATATCAGATAAAAATATAAATGGCCACGGTTACAACTTACAAGTAATTTTATTATCAGTTTTACGACGCAGACTGCAGATAAACATAAGACTTTTTGCTTTTCGTAACAATCACTGGCGAGCTTTACGGGGTATTAACATCGATGAAACGCCACTGAACTCTCAAAATACAAAGTGACTTTTTGCTATTTTAGGCTGCGATACATATTTAAACAATGAATTGACCAAAATAACTAAACACAGACCAGACCTCGCAAATCGTTAAATTTCTGACGTTAGGCTTTAAAACTATATAAACCGCTAAGACATGTTACTAATTAGATCAGCCAGCCAATCTAACTGTTAAATCAGTGATCTCGCATTGTTACTGAACTTAAACACGAAGTTTTATAGGCCATTAGGCCGTCTATGACGCTCATCAGTCGCGCCGCACCAGTGGCATGGTTGGTAATATCGTCAGATCGTGAGTCGTCGCCGTGTCTGCTTTCGTGCATGACAACTATGTACGATTATTGTTATTTGATTATTGTTATTCACTCGGAAAAAATTAGCGTAGTTGTCATGCACAAAGCAAACACGTTTGAGCCGGTCGGCGAAATTGCCGAGCGTCGCGAATTCTTGACAAGGCCAACGACAGAGAACAATTGTTCTCGACCGATACGGAAGACGCGTTCAATATGTTAAATAAACTTTCGCAATACGGCTTAGATTCGGATATGCGTGACGTCTCCAGTACAGTAACAGCTGACATTTTTTCATCTTCCGTGAGCACTGTTGCAAGTTGCCACTTTTTGCATGATGCGAAAGGTGCTAGTATTGTCGTTCTTGTTACTGTTCGTAGAACCATCTCCATCGCCGTCGTCAGACTCCAGATTCTCCAGCAGTCGCAGCTTCTTCTTTGCAGGTTCCAGACACTGATGACGATGATGTCGCTTGCTCGATTTCCTCACACTGTTATGGTTGCCAGGTAGTCGGATGTAATTTCACCAATGTCCACCCAACAGCAGCAAAATGCTCATAGATAGGCCTAACGGGTAGAATGCAGGAGCAGATACTCTTGCGACGCATCCAGATTCCAGAGCGACGAAATTTACACCTTACAACCTAAAGATGACTAAACGAATATTACGGACAGTTTAAAAATACAACCTAGAAATTTTTGCGGCTTGAGCGACTCGGCTCGAACATTTTGCGGCTCAGCTTTCGCGGCTTCGGCTGCCAGGTCTACAACAGCGTAAGTAGGTTCCTACCGGTTAACTCGAGAGCTGACCGTTCTCTGCCATGTCGGTATTTACTCTGAGCCAGCACATGATGCATAATTATTCTTTGGTGCTTTTCGTTTACTTTGCAAGAAAATGGTTGTTTTTGTTGCGTTAATGTAACAGTTTTAGATAATGTCTTCTGAATTGTTCGAAAGTCGCGAGGATGATCTGCGACAAATTTGTGAAAGCGTTCGAAAGAAGTTAGCTGATCAGCTTCCAAGATGTGTCGGAGGTGGGTGTGGTCGTAGCAGGTATCCGTAATTACTGCATCATCCCCATGGGCCATCGACCTTGCAGGAGCCTTTTGGCGGTGTTAGTCTCAGTGGCAGCACTGGGAGGCTAAAATAAGCTTTAGTTATTATTAGATAAGAGAATATGGGCCACGGGTGAAAGGATGTGTGGATTTGCTGATGTCACAACAGGCAACGCTATAATTAAGCTGCAATTTTTAGTTCAACTATCCCCTAACCCTATTGTTACCAGAGCTCGAGAACAGTTGTCTTGGGATTATCGCTGTGCCACTTGCAGTAATGGTGCTGGGGGCTACCATTTGTCCTGAAATTTTGTTAACATTGGGTCCTGAAATTCTTGAGTGCTGTAGTGAAAGTTCCCCACCAGGTAGTTAAAATAGTGATCTAGGTTTACGGTCAGCTTTAGGTCAGGGTTAGGAACTTAGGGTTAAGGTTAGAGATACAGTCAGAGTCAAGGATGAGGTTAGGCTTCGGACTAAGGCTAGCTTTAGAATTTAAGTGGAGATGTTTTTTAGATACTGCTTGTAGTTACAACTTATGTAGAATATTGTAAAAAGCCTGACAAACTAATTTTAAATTTTTCGTATATGGCAGGCCATTTTGTGGCTTGCTGGATATAATCCAGGACAGCCACTTCTGTCATTATTTTGTTCATCCAGTTTGCATTAAGAATGTCATAATGTAAAAAGTTACGTAACTGGTTGGATTGAGTTTTTTTGTATTTTTATTAGAGCTGTTGATGCGTTAATTTTTTAATGCATTAACACAGTGCATTAATTTTTTTAACGTTTTAACGCATTAATTAACATGTTATTAACGCACTCTGGTGTGTCGAGAGGGAGAGTAGGGTGGTAAGTTACCCCAGGCCCGTGATGTTTGGGGGGCCCCACCTGTAGAATATAGAAAGTTAGAAACACATTTTAAAAGTTAAAACGTATAATTAACAATAACTAACGTCATAGCTAGCATAAAAATCTATTAGCCTGTCGTCGGAATAATTATTTATTTACAGTAGTGATGGAATGGCATCTACAGTTTAGTTACTTGAATTCATTTGATTGTCAAATATCCGCAGCTTAACGAAATATTAGAACTTTTGTTTTACGGAATTTAGTAAATTAACATAAATTTACGTACGTGTGTTAATTTTTTTTAATGCGCGTTAATTTATTAATGCACAAATGTGTTAATTAATGTGTTATTTTGACAGCTCTAATTTTTTATACTTCTTATGTGCAGAATCACAGAAACAACTGTGTCGAGAATTAGAACGTAGCTTAGAAGAAGCACTTGTCCTGGTAAGTTAGCTGTTTTGTTGGATTATATTCAACTGAATTTGATGAGTGTAGCTTTGTTTGTATTTTCTTAGGATTACCTTACAGTGCTTTCTTGCGTAGGTTAATACATAAATTAAAAGATTATTTTATGCACATGAGTTTGTAAGGGTTTTGTTTTTTTTATCTTTTTAATGTGTTACCAGCATGCTTCATTATATTGTGTAATTCAGTTTAAAAATGGCATCATCTCTGTAAGACATCTACATAAATAGGTACCACCTGTACTGAATAACTGCCAGTTGTGATATATCTATTAATGTCGTTGCACAGCCTCCATGTTGGTACTGCATCGACACATTTTTCTAGTTCAGTGTGTGACACTTTTCAACTTTGTTAGTTGAAGAATTGATGATGATAGTTTATGTTCATATGACTGATGCTGTAGATACATGACATGGAAGCAGAGCTGCGTAAGGCTCCAGCATCATATCGGATGGCAATGCTCTCGAGGATGCGCAATTATAAACACGATGTAGAACAGCTTACTGCTGATGTGGTATGCCATTCACTACTTGTTGTTAACTATTATTATATTTCTATTACTGGATTGATTTATGTGACTGTCATCTAGCAGATTGCGTTTGCTGATAGGTTTTCCATTTGTCGTATTTTGGCATTACGTCATTCACCAATTTACAATGTACCGGTATGTTAATGGGAGTATTTTTGCTTTTTTCCCAATTTGAATATGTAGATGTTGTCTATTTTTCCGAGTGGAAAATGCATTACCGGTATTTTTCTATGACAGGTCACTGTAATACTGTGCTAACTATTAAGGATGGTATGATAAGTTTAAATGGTTTTTCTCAAGACACTGAACAGGTTTTAGGAACAAATGATGAACAAAATTGAAGGCCTTGTGACATCTTTGTTTCACTTAATAATGATAAAAAATAATAAAGGGGCAACTGGTGAACCTCAGTTTACTTCCATAATGTCATCCAGATGATTTCGTATTAATATAAAGATTATTAATTCAATAAATAATAGGACTTGCCATAACAGAGATGTTGCCATGCCTAGTCTTGATGACTCTGTAAGTGACCATAGTAATGAGTTTGTAGTTGCTATTTAGAGTGAGACAAGCTGTCACAATGTCTTATGTGACTGGCAGTCAGTTCTGGTTTGCTAGTTGTCCTATATAGTGATCAAGTGCTTGTTTGTTCAGAGGCGTGCAGTAACATCTCGGCCTGGTGTTTTGCAACCTGAGTTTGGCTTCTCTGATGAAGATGAGTTCCAGGTTGGTTGAATTTGTTTTATGCACCGGTATTAGCTTAATTTCACTTTTCATTGGCTGTTGTCACTACTAAAATGAATCATTTTCACACATTGCATATCTGTCACAACTTAAAGTTTTAAGTTCATTTTGTCAGTAGAGTGGTGTGCAGTTGCAGTAACAATTTTGAATTATTTTGTTAAAATACTAATCGTACGTAAAAGTGCATAAAATTTAAAAGACAGATATGAAAGATTAATATTATGCTTGCCTATTAATGACTAAATGCAACTCAATAGCATTCAAATCGTGTCATTACAAAGGCAAAAGTCGAATGTAAACACATTTTCCTGAATGTTAATGATATCAGTGTAGCACAGTAGTGCATAACACTGTTGTAAGGGCAACTATCAAAGTCTGTGGGTAACCCCAGATTTTGAGCACCCGTAGCTTATCCGTAAAAGCTGTACCACATTACTGTTGTCACTGAGAAAGTGTCGTCGTTTTTGTATGTGCATTCTGCCAAGAGTTTTAGTTGATTTTGTCGGGGAATTGATAAAGAGTAGCTCAACTAACAAGGTGTGTAATATAATGAAATGCTTGTAGAGAGCAGAGAATGTGCAGCGTGCCCGGCTGTTGCAAGGCACCGCCAGCTTGAACCGTGGTTCTGATAGTATCGCCCGGAGTCACCAGGTGGCCGCGGAGACTGACCAGGTCGCTGATGAGATTGCCAGTGAGCTTGGGGTACAGCGACAATCTTTACTACGAACACAAGATCGGGTATTTTATGTGATCTTCTTTCTGTATATTTTGCACTATCACAGAAACATGTGATTGATTATGTTGTCAGAACAGTTAGGCCAAATTTCATTACATCTATGTTACTTAGAATCTGATATATTTTCTAGTACGTGGACATAATGATATTTTTATGGAATCTCTGGTCATCTCATCTGTGATTGCAGGCATTATGCAGATATCATATTACAGTCGTTGCTACCAAGGAAAGTATATAGCGTTATATGGCTGTGCAATTTAAGAACTCCCGAATGTCACATACTTACGTGTAGAATTTGCTGGATTAATTCTGTAAAGGATTCAATTCATTTAAAGTGGTTTGTGTGTGTGCGTATCTTGCAGTTGCATGAGACTAATACAAACTTGTCACAAAGTCGGAAAATTGTGAATACAATGATGCGTAGGTATGCTATTACTGTTTATTAAATGTTTTTATCACAATATACAGCATTAGCACTTGGTATCATACCTTGTAGCAAAGTTACCAGAATTGTTGGAGTATTTTTTTGAAAGTGACTGCCTTTACATGCAAAAGAACCAGAACTAGAATAAAACTAATTTTCAGAACAAGAACTGAAGTGAATGCTTTTCCGGTGAATATAACTACTGAATAAGAACTAGAATATTCATAGGCTGTTTAACATTAGAACTAGAGCTGTCGAAGTGTTATTTCTTATTGCATTAACGCACTGCATTTATGCATTAATTAACACATTACTAAAGCACCCAGGCCTGTCGAGAGGGAGAGTAGGGAGGTAAGTTACCTCAGGCCTAGCGACGTTTGGGGGGCCCCACCTGTAGAGTATAGAAAGTTAGAAACACATTTTTAAACGTATAGTCAACAATAACTGACGTCATGCTTGGAATAATTATTTGTTTACAGTAGTGATGAAAAGCAACTACAGTTTAGTTACTTAAATTCATTCGATTGTCAAATACCGTTAACCACAGTTTAACGGAATATTGGAACTTTTTCTTCACAGAATTTAGTAAATTTAAATAAATTAACATAATTTATGTATGTGCGTTAATTTTTTTAACACACGTTAATTTTTTTAATGCATGTTAATTTATTAACCATCAACACATTAATTAATGCATTAATTTGACAGCTCTAGTTAGAAATATTCTAAATGTACAGCACTTGATCGATGCAAATTTGCATTCGATTATTTCAAAGTGATATTAGTTGTGTTCATGCTCTGCTGGTTTTGGAAATATCTGACAGATTGTTAGAAAAGTCAGTTACTTCTATCAATTTCATTTGTATATGTTGTTTCTGTTTTCTACAGATGTCATTAAATGCCTGTTTTTCGATGAAGCATGTATGCTATTGGTTGGTCTGTTTGTGCAGGGTATTTCAGAACAAGATCATATTAGCCATTATCATTCTCATTGAACTGGCTATTCTCGGCATTGTCATCTGGTGGAAATTCTTTAAGAAATGATAATCTGTTACAGCAACATTATTGGTTTTTATATAGAATTTTAATTTGTGCAGTAAAATAAACAACTCGTGAAGTTTGTTATTGGTGTCTAGATGTACTGACACTGGAACTTAAAAGATACATTATAAGCTTATATGCCTAAATATTAGTTTACTCCAGGGGCCACCAGTAAAACAGCATGAAAATGTTTGCTGAAATTCGAGATGAGTGGGCAACAGGTATTGTCATTAGTTGTTTGTTTCAAATCCTTTGTTATTGTATTATGAAGTGTACATTTAGGGCTCTTTTCCAGTCATGGGCACACAGAACTTGAGGCTGCATGTTGAATGTGAGCCACCTAGTTGAGATTTGCATAATCACAATGATTATTAGATTTATAAGTGATATTTTTATATGTGTCTATAATGTATTTCTATGCGTGTCACATGTACATAGATCAGAAAAATAACAGCAACATATTCTGTGTATGATGATGCAGCTTGTGTTATCAAGCCACCCATACATACACTGTCTCAAAAAAACATCCCCGACATTTTTGACTGTAACTTGAAAAAAGCAATTATCAGATTTTGATAATTTTTGGTTCGAATATTCGGTCAGGACTTCTTATTCTGCTGAAATCTACATTCAATGGCAAAAAATCATACACAGGTTGTCTTGGTCAATCTCCAGCCATTTCGGCACAATTCACTCTTGAAATGTGTGTCACAGCCCGAAATCAAGAAGTCACTAAACCCCATATTTTGGGGGTTCAAGGTCATTCAAAATCATGGATGTTGACATTACTAAGAAGCTCGTCGCTGGTGCTTGTTACGATAAGCAGCTTGTCTGTGCCTATCTGCAACCATTTTCATGCTAGACAAGCCAATAGCGGTAAAATTTTTAGTGGGGGTGCCCCTCTTTTGCCCCTTCTTTCATAGGGACCCCTTTCACCCAGCAGCATGAAATTTTGTCACGAAATACTAGAGACTCCAAGCTATCATGTGGTGAAAACTTGAAGTCTTTATCTCACCTGGGCTTGAATTGGTACCGAGTCACGACGGACAGACAGACAGAATTACCATAGCTAATACGCACTAAAGCTATGCTAGCTCTTGCGCGTAAAAAAATTAATCACTCGAAAGCACTACTTTATTCTTTATCACATAATATAAATGTACATTTTTAGCACATGAGCAACATCAAACAGCTAAGTAACAGCAGCAGCATTCCGTCAGTCAATCAACAATTAGTCAATGAACGAATCATCAAGATGCATGAAAACTGTTGGATACAACATGTACAAACTGCAGCAGCGGATGTTAGAGCTTACTAAAGACCGGAGTTTCTTTGTTTATCATAGCAGTTGCAGCTTTCATAACATCCTCACTCTGCAACAGGCTCTGATTCAGTGTTGCCTGTGTAACACAACATCTTGCACTAGTACAAGAACGGGCTGTACCGAATAGTAGATTTTACTATTTGGCCGAATAAGAATAATTTGTGATATTATTTGGCTGAATACAAATAGAATATGAATAGCTGACGAAAGGTCCTGGTTTCATCACGGTGCAGTAAAAAATTTCCAAACTGAACGTTTGAAATCATTCCAAACCGGACATTTTTAACTTTTGTCTATGTCAAATGAATGATACTAACAAAGATTACTGATATAAATGTACAAAACATTAGTTTATACACTTGTTAACGGCAACATTTAAGGACTTGCACATCGAAAACAGTAAAAATTACAAAAGGTGATATTGCCCGCATCACACTGACTGTGTGTCAATGTGCTGCTGAATAATA
>Ga0209367_1005445_pt1 | contig 17639 bp, 11 predicted proteins | sample WorMetLIZISLAND2_FD_187412 | JGI IMG/M metagenome (GOLD analysis project Ga0209367, IMG submission 187412) | Marine gutless worms symbiont microbial communities from Max Planck institute for Marine Microbiology, Germany - Olavius geniculatus... ... | reverse complement strand
GCTTCCAGCAGGCCTACTGCTCCCCCTAGCGGCTCAGCCAAGTGCCTCAGATTCGGCCACTGGCTGACATTGTGCACTCTAAAATATTGTATTTACTTACTCACTTACTTGCTTATTTACTTGCTTTTTATGTGAATGAATTCAAGGTTGGGTTTTGCCTTGAGTGGTTTAAACTGGCAATCACTGTCTGTAGACTAATACACAAACTGAAGACGTGCAGTGTTATAAGTGGCGGAAATAGGGAAAAAAAACCTGTTTCTACTGTAGCAGTTTAACCACTTTAATCACCCTTTAAACTGCCTTTAGTAAAAGCCTGCTAACCTTGTAGATGATATATCTTACGATATCATGTGAACTGTTTGTATTGCAGTCCGCAGATGTGAATGGTCCAGATGAGATTGGTCCGGGCAACAACTTTGCAACAATCCGAACGACGTCAATAGTGAAGCAGCAGCAACTGGAGCACATCCAGGCGGACAACATGAGGGAACAGATGTCTGGCTACAAGGAGATGAGACGACTACACCAGAAACAGACGCACCAGGTATCACTACACTGCTGGCTGGCACTCGCAGCCATCTGGGTCAACTCAGCCTTCCATCCTTTGGGGTAGGTAAATCGAGTACTGGCCTATAAGGCTGGGGTTAAGGCAGGGCGCATTCACCTGTGTCGTGTGGCAGGTAACACTGTGTGATCCCATATGGCAGGTGACGCTGTGTAGCTGTGTGAAGCGTTTGCTTTTTAAGAGCTCTACAGCACTTTTACCATTACCCTTACTGACTCATATTACTACTGCTACTCTCTCATACTCATCTCCGGCCCGACGGAGGACCACCCACCAATTTTTTCAGGTGTCTGGATCAGTGTCACAGTTGTAAAGCGATGCCTTCAGCGTATCCTTGTACTGTTTCTGCATGAATGTGCATGCTATCAGCAGAGGATTTCCTGGACTTTTGCCGCTAGTTACCTATTGGTTGGCCTGTGCTACTTCATTAGTGCCTGTCAGACCTGCTTATGTGCAGGGCCCACAGTTTTCCGCACGCCGCGGAATTTCGAGCCAAGCCGCGGAATTTTCACTTTGCCACGGAATTTTGTTATTTCCGTGGAATTTAACGGAATTTTGCAGAAATTGAAAATTCGCAGGTGATTAGTATGATTATTGACTTAATGACATATTTTTGTCACAAAAGAAATCAAATCAAACTAAACTGCCAAAAGCTGAAGGCCCTACTAATAGTTAGCGCAGGTACAACTTTTAGGGGGCACCGCCCCATTAAAATTTGGGAGTGCAAAAAAAACGTTAAAAAATCAGTGCAATTTACGACAACTTTCGAGTCTGACCGCAAATATTTTTGGAATGAATAGAAATATTGTCAAGTGGTAAAAAGCGTTATCAAGTACAATTAATTCCGCGTTGAATAAAAAAATAGGTGAACTTTGGTTCACAGACATCAGAGATTACGCGGCTAATGTTTATCCACCCTACGTCGACGGTGCGCGTTTTGCATATACTGATGCATTTGAGTGTGGGCCTTTGCTACCAGGGGAATTTCACCCCCTCCCTAAATTTTTCCCCCAATCAGACTTAGGTCACCGGGCGGACTCACGTTGGTCTTTGCCCCAAATTTCTAGTTTTATTCTATTTCGCCTCTGGGTTTTCCCAGGTAGTGCAGAAGCAGACATTTGGAGAGGTGGGAACTAAAATGGTCATTTGATGGCAAGTAGTGTCAAAAAGTTTTGCACCAAAATATATTAAAATCTGTCAATTTTTAAAGTTACAATAGATAATGTTGGGGATGCTTTTTGCTGTATTTCCGTTAATTTCAACTCATATTTCGTTGGTTCTGTTTTCCCCAGAAACAGACATTGGGCGAAGTAGAATATTGAACGATCATTTGATGGCCATTTGTGCCAGAAATATTGTATCAAAATTATTAAAAATTGATATCCCTTCTTCAAGTGACAATCGAAAATGTTCGGGATGTTTTTTTTCCGAACACAGTTTATATGTGAAATCTTCTTATTGTAGGTTTAGCCCTGATTGTTGTATTGATGTGTACAGCTGGAAAGCAAATGCCAAGCGGAGATGGACGAACATCGACTGAAGATCGATCGTGAGTTTGACGCTTTGCTTGCGGCCAACACTCGTGAACTCGACGCTTTATCGCAGCGGCACGCCAAAGACCGGGAGCGTCAGTTGAAGATGGCGGCGACAGTGGAGACGCGACGTCGACGTCAGCTGCAGCAGCAACATGAAACTGACATGAAACAGTTTCTGGCGCAGCAGAAGAAGGACTACAGCAAGTGGAAAGACGATCTGCGCAAAGTAAACTCCGTGTCCCAAAATTAGTGGCCCCCCTGCTTCAAACATGCTTGATTCAGTTTGCAGTTCTTGGATTTAAATGAAATATCATACACTGCACTATCTTACGGTAACATTACTTATGGTAACACCCATTATGACATAAGCACTTTACCTTGTGTGCTCAGTGTATCGTCATTATGACATCAGAGTTTGTTTACATTACGATGCGTTCAATGCATTGTTATTGACAAAGGGATCAAGCAGCAGCGTACCCACCTTAGACTAAGAGCTTGCGTCAAGGCAAAAAGTGACCGCTTTAAGGTCAAACTTTAAAGACAAGTTCAGAGTGATTGCCTGAATGACAGTTTCAAATTTTGTAAAAAAAAATCTGTCACGTATTAACGATTTTACACTATCGTATCTGTAGGGTGGCCGAATAAGCTAAGACGGTGGGACCTGACCACTTCAGAGACTGATGTACAAGCAGTAACATCTCGAACTGTCTCGTTTGTCGTGTGCCTGGTATATGGTATCTGTTGAATTTTCCATACTTTGATGAGGATGATTCTGTCACTTTCCTATTTGATGAACCTGGAGTAGCACTCAGTTACCTGAGGGATGCTGGCCTTTCTTAGGCCAGTTGCATATGATCCTTAAAGATCGAGTGCCGGAAGAAAAAACAACAACAAAACAAGTTACTTTGATTATGTGTTTGTGTGCATTTTGCCTGAAAAGGCCATCCCCGAAATGACCTATACTGTGTCGGGCAGAACGTTCTCACTCACTCACTACTTTGATCTCTGGCCTTTATCCAGGATCCAGCATATTCAAGACACAGCTTTTATTCAAAGTTTGCAACATGTATGTTTATAGAGCCTGGCATCAGAGATGCCGGCAGCACGGCGTGACGTTGAGATAAGATCTCGTAAAGATGAGTCGAAGCAGCAGCAGACTGAAGCAGTGCAGGAGTTTACCCGGAGACAACACGAGCACTTTGAGACCGACATTCGTAAACTACAGCGACATCAGCTACTGCAGCTGGGACAACTGGAACAGAAACATTACCAGGAGGTCCATTTACACCAATGCTGGTTTTTACGCACGAAAGCAGCTATGCCTTCAGCGCGTCTTAGCCATCGCAATTCTGTCTGTCTGTCTGTTCGTCTGTCTGTCCGTCACACGGATGGATCAGGCAAAAACGGTCCAAGCTAGGATCACCAAATTTTTACCATCGGCTGCCCAGAAGACTCTAGTTTCAGGAACCGTAAAGCTTTTCCATAAATTCGAAGGGGTCACCCCAAACAAGGGCGCTGAATGAGAGGGGGGTGGGCAAAATTTGCGATTTTTGGCCCATAACTCGCTGTATCTCAGTAACGGTGCAAGATAGGGCCTAGGTTACTATTAATCACCAATAGGAAATCGTATACTGGCTTTCGATTGGCGCCGAATTCAGTGACCTTGGATGACCTTGAACGCCAAAATAGGGATTTTTTATGGATTTTTCGGGCGATTTTGGGCTGCGACACAAAATCATTCACAAGGAGGCGCCACGGTACTGGCGTTGGTCGCGTGGCATAGTTGGTAACGCGTTTCGGCTGCAACGAAGTTACTCTACGCCGGGTTAGTACTGCGATGGGTGACTGCCTGCGGGCAGGAACTGCTATAGGCTTTCGAGCGTCCCGTGAGCATTAGCTCAAATTTCTTGTATTTATAGTTAGAAATCAGGGATGTTAGGTCCTTGAGGTGTGTGTGGCCATGAGGCCAAATTATTTGGCTTCAGCTTTTTAGTGTCTGACCTTGGCCTTGATCTCAGCTTTATGTCACTTTGCCACAGCCTCATTGAATTGGCTTCATGGCCTCAAAAATTTTCAGAGAACATGCTCCCCCTAGTGGCTCAGCCAAGTGCCTCAGATTCGGCCACTGGTTGACATTGTGCACTTTAAGTATGCAGTTACTTACTTACTTACTTTTTTTACATTAGTTAATATTCACAGTCTAGTCATCAACGCTCATTTCTATTATGTATTGGTGGCTTACTGCTTACTTAAAACTATAATGTATTTAAGTTGACAACTGGTAACTAAAGTTCTGTTTTTCCATGCACGTTTGATGGCCAATCAAACTGATTTTCGATTAACTTTGGGACTTGATCGGAGATCATCTCAATGATCATTTTTCCATCACCCATTGGCAACTAATCGTCCATCAAATTTCCCATCAAGTTGATGGCCGAATATTGGTGGATCAAGTCAGATAATTGATGATTAAACGTGGCGATCTGCAGCTCATTGCTTATTCGCACCAGAAACATGTCGCTTCACTTCGCCAGTCAGAACGGCAATTCACGCATTAAAATGAAGTTCCAGGCATGGTGATCAATCACAACTGTGTGTAGTGTTTTGTGAAAAAATAAAATGGATAGATGCTCCCGTGTTGATTTGCAATAGAACGTATTTTTGATAGCAGACGATATCGTTGATATCATTGCTATCATGACGCTTACTGGCTACGGCGTCCACTCGCAGTGCATGCTGGGTAATTTAGCACAACACCGCAAATGGAGGTCAGCTGTCAGCCAATCGTATGGGCATAAGGTAGGCTTACTTGACGGCTGATCAGCTAATCGCGGATCACGTAATTGGAGATCGAAAATCCATGGAAAAACGAAACACAGTTGATCGACGATCAGTTCTAAACATCAAGTTAATCAGAGATCAGTAAATTGGAGATCAAATTTGATTTGATTGGCGATGGAAAAACCGGACCTAAATGATCTGTGCATGCAGTTAAGACAACATTATCTTAGTTTTGATGATCATACACAATGAGTTGTTCTCTGGCATGTCTGGCTTCGGCCTCAAACATTGTGACCTTGGTCTCGCAAAATTTTTGGGTCTCAGCTTTGTCCTTGGCCTCACTCTTTCAGGTTTTGGCCTTGGCCTTGGCCTCGGCCTAATGCTCAGCTAGCCTCATTAACATCCCTGCTAGAGATACTATCGTTAGTGGTATGGTAAGCACTACAACTTGGTTGATGTTACTACATTGCTGTTGACGATGTAAATTGTTTTTTGAGCACTATGTATGTGTGAGTGATTACAGATTGCTAGCGTTTTTCTGAGCACCATGTGAATGTGTGTCTGTGTATTATGAGTACAGAAGCTAATGGTAGTGCGTCAGACTAGTGATCAGAAGGTCACTGGTTCGACTGCTGGCTGGGGCACTGCCAGGTAACAACCCTGGGCATGTTGGTCACACACATGTGCCTCTGTCACCAACCAGTTTTATTTGGTATTTGGCCACACCTCCGGGAACGTAAAAGCAGCATTTGGGAGGTCTGACCTTCTTCCCATATATCGGAGCCATGCTTGCACTCACTGCTGGCTTGTGGCTTTGAGCAACACTTGCATTATTAACAGAGCTGTGAGACAATGCTGCTGACTATTGGCGATTTACCTTTACCGTTAGTAGTTAGTGTTGCCTGACCAGCATGTGTCTGCCCATCTGTATCTCTATGAATACAGACAGATGCTGCATGTTTTCTACTTACCATGTATCTGTGTTTATGCATTGTGAGTGCAGAAGTTTGGACGTCGTCAATTGCAGCAGGAAGCAATGCACGCCGTGTTACTGCGACATCACGAGCTGACTCAGGACTTTGAGTTCCGACACCTCGACTTACTGCACAAGCTCCGCGACTCACACATGGCGAGACAGCATCAGATGGAGAAAGAAAATCAGGAAACGTACACTGCGACGGCGCTACGAGATCTGAAACACAAGCATGCTACTGCCACCAAGCAGCTGCCCAAAAACCTCAAGGTTAGTTTAGATCTGGGCACTATGAGATTGATTCAAGGTTAGCTTAGACCTGTGCACTATGAGATCAACTGGCAGTATGCCACTGCCTGCAAACAGTTGCCCAAGAATCTCAAGGTTAAGTTACATCTATGTGACCACTTCAAAGCTAGGTTAGACCTAGGTCACCTCAAGGTTGTACATGTATTAGATCTAGCCACTGCTAGGTCTTACACCAACATTTTGCTGTCACCAATTTATTAATTGCAAATGCATTTGATAATTAAGTTTTGTTAGTGTCAGTATCATTTATTTGCTTATCAACAGAATTAATTATAATTAGACCTACAGGTTGGTACAGAAATGCCACAGGCAAGTTCCTTTTTTGATAGCTTGATTTTATTTCTCCAGTTTTATTCCGTATTTTATGGGCACTTGGTGGTTTGTTTTGGAGCTGAAAGTGCCACTGAAGAATTTTGGAAGTTGATCATTTTTTGACAAAGTTGCATAGTAAGCTTGGTAGCTTACTTTTTGCACTATTTGTCCATGTGTGTTTTTGTACCACTACTACTACTACTGCTACAACAACAACAGTCGTGGTTTGTTAGTATAATGGTTAGGATGTTGGACATGCTATCACAAGGTCGCTGGTTCAACTCTTGGTCATGTCACTGTCAAGTGGTTAGTGGTTAGACTGTCTGTCGACAGGTAAACCATCTCGATATATAACTCAGTCTTCCATCCTTCTATCGTAAGTAAATAGAGTACTGGTTTTTCTGGCTGCGACTATGGTGGGGCATTTTCACCTTTGTCGGGTGGCAGAGTGTGATCCCATGTGGCAGGTGATGCTCTGTAGCACTTAGATGGATTTTCTCTGAAGAGCTAAATCATTTAACCATTTTTAACCATTTAACCACACTTGTGTATGTAGCTTAAGGAGGCCGAGATAAAGCGTCAATTTCAAGATGCAGCAAAGACCCAACAGAAGCAGTTCAAAGTGTACCGCGGTACCCAGCTGGCGAAGACCTCGTCAAAGACGAAACAGAAAGAACTGATGAAGAGATTGAAGGAAGAGCAGCTGCGGAGAATGGCGATGCTGTCAGAACAATACGACGCAAGCATCGCCGAGATGATTGAACGACAAAACGTCAGCGTCAATTGTATTTAGTGTCTTTGTTCATTGATTAACTCTTGATTTGAAGACTTCGCTCTTTTTTTCATTCGCGGTTGGGGGGGTCGGTGGGAGGGCCACTGTTTCAGTCCACTCCATGAAGCTTCAAAGATGTTATGGATCTCTTGGGAATTCATCTCAGAGCCAAATGTCTTTCCTGGCCTGGTTGTGAGCAGCAAAACGCCAGGTGTTCTACCATTTTGTTGGCATCTTTGCAATGTGGACAGTTCCACCACCCAATACGATGGAGGTAGGCTTCTTTCTCTGTCTCTCTCATTTCCAGTCAGGGGGGGGCAGGCCTCAATCCGCTCCAAAAAGTCCCAGAGACGTCAAGGATCCGTGTTGAACTTTCCTCCCGGCCAGATGTCCCGCCGAGCCTGGTCGTGAGCTGGACGCTGTAACACCAGGTGCTCTGCTGTCTCGTCAGCACTGTTGCAGTGTGAACAGGTGGCGGAGTCCCGGCTGGCGTCCAATACGGTGCAGATATTCTGCCAACAACGGAGAATGACCAGTGTCTAGCTGGGCCACCGTAACACACCTGACCGTAACCCTGGTCCAATCACGTTGCCAGCACCACTTACTGGTCACTGCCAGTCAATAATAATTAATAAGACTTTGCTTCACAAATTCTTGATGATGCAGTTTACAAACTGTGCAGTTAATGCTGCTGCTCACAAAGTGCACCGTGCAAGTACGAATTTAAATAACATGTTCAAAATGTTTTATTAATTGGTGCCTTTTTAGTGACATTGTGTGATTTGTTCAGGCCTAGTATTAGTCGTAGTTTTAGTCTATTTAGTTTACTTGTTTTTATTTTTAGTTTTAGAATTGCATTTTTGAGGTGTATTCTGTGTTTACGGCCTATGTTGCATACGTTTGTTATGCATTATTAATAATAAATTATCGTTATTGTTACGCAAAATAAGTGCGACAGTTGTTTTTTCTGTAGTTTACAATTGACTGGAAATGCATTGAGTATGGTCAGTTGACCGAGTGAGCGAGTGAGTGAGTAGGGTTTAACGTCCCGCCCAACACAGTATAGGTCATTTCGTTTTCCACGTGGAACGAGTGGGATTCTAGAGCCGCGAATCGACTTCGTAGAACTCGCTGGTTGGGTGGCGTTTTCCACGCGGGACGAGTGGGATTCTAGAGCCGTGAATCGACTTTGTAGAACACGCCAGTTGGGGGATGGCTTTGCAGGCAAAATTGCACATAATAACGAAACAAAAAAGTTTGACCTTTACAGAAAGTTTAACCTTTATGAAACACAGAACACAAAAAACGACCTAAACCTAGAATTGTAAGAAATGTTGATTATAATTGTGCATTTGCAATGATAATGGCAGTTCTAATAATGTTCCCTGTTATCCTCCAGACAGTCATCAATGCCATAATGCTGTCTATTGGAGGATAGCCAACGCGTCCGAGCTGTGTCAGCGCCTGCAGCATTAGTGTGTCGTGTGTCTATGTGAATGCACCCTCGGTCTAGTCCTCGGACCTGTGTCCAGGTGAATAGCTCAGGTGTAGATGGGTGCGTTTTTGTTCGTACAGGTGCGTATGGATGAGAGTCAGTTGACCGAGGCATCAGATCTTCGTCAGCGCCTGCAGCAAGAGTTTGAACTCCTGAGTGCATATCAGAGTAAGACCCGTGCTCAGCTGGAGTCTCAGTTACAGCGCGAACGACGCGACCTCGAACAACGCGTGTCACTCCGACGAGCTGTCATTCAGCAGCAGGTAATTACTAATTGCTGTATGTCTACTAGGGATGCCGGTTATATGCGAATATGCGATCGCATATGCGATAGCGTATTTGCCAAAACCCATATATCGCATATTTTTCCGCATATAATGGCATTTTCAAAATTGCATATGCAAAAAATTGCATATATGCTGTATATTTTTGCATATGCGATCGCATTTTTCAGCATTTTTCTTGTCCAACTTTCTTTTAAGACTGTTAAATATTTTGGCGGCAGACGATTGCCAGTATTTGCAATTAGACGTTGAATGCAGAATTGGCCTATTAATGATCATGATTATGATTTTCTGTCACTTGGAGTTGCATGTGCCGGAAATATGCCGAAAAATATGCGGCATATGCTGCATATATGGCACATATATGTGCCGCATATTTCGCCAAATTCCGCATATTTTGCCTTAAAAAGTTCCGCATATTTTAAGAAAATTTACCGCTATAAACCAGCATCCCTAGTCTACCTGTGCTACAAACTGCTGTCATTGTAGAACGGGTACAACTTGTTCAGCAACAGGTAAATACTAGTTGCTATCTATCGACTTGTATTACAGACGTCCATCATTGTTCATTTGTTCATCAGGAAAACTCACTCGTTTTAAATTATCGGTCTATGTCGGCGCAGCTGTAGTAAGTGAGTAAGTAGAACATAAATTTATATAGTGACTCTCTACTGCACCAAATTAGTATATCTTATCCTAGCATTGATTGTGGCATTCAGTATAGCAGCATATAGGAGTTGCATATGCCGGAAATATGCGGAAAAATATGACTGTAGTCACTCTGGAAAATTGCTTTCTAAAATGGCTTTCTTACCATGATTGAAAGTTGAATGCTGGTGGTACGGTCAGCCATCCGAGTGACAGCTGGGCTTTTTGTATTAGGTTGACTTCGCATACTAAGCACTGTGAGAGTAACTGACATTAATTCTTATAGCCTAATATGGCTGTCTATTGCTGTTAGGCACAATTTTCCATGTGCAACATTTTGCTGACTTGTTACAGTGACTGACTGAGAAATCTGTTTGTCTGTCTGTCTGTCTGTGTGACAGACTGTGCGGCTAGGCTGATATAATAGCTTGTAGTGCATGGTTTAGCTGTTCAGGCCAAGTCAGCCTCCAATCCTCCATGGGATGGGAAATGAGTAGTAGCTTACAAGCTACAGTGTGAAGGCCTAGTGTGACTGATTGGGGCGGTGGTATGTCTGCTAGCTTCAAACCGCGGGTCCAACTGTTCGTTTACGTGGGCAATGGATGGCCGCTTAGTGCACTGCGGTATCATTAGCTCATGCCAATCAGCTGCCACTTCCGAGATTGTAAAAACGCTTCTGGCCACGAATTTGTCTCATGTAAGAAGCACTATAGCAACTACTGGACTTTATTTTTACTTTCATTATGCTGTAGATTGAAGAAGACTCTGTATCGCTAGCAGCCGAACGGTCATCACAAACTGCTGAGCTGTTACAGCGACTGACCGCCGATCTGCAGCAGTTTGACAACGAGACGCAGGCCCAGGGTCTCAACGTATTGGAAGTCGTACAGGCCACTCAGGATCTGGCAAGCAGTGGTCAGCACTACAGCGATGTGTCGTCCGCCGGCGACTCAGCCACCGACAGTGTACACGCGAGTCTGCTCAGTCTTACCACCCACAGCCAGTGGGTTTGAACATGTGATTAGTTGGACCACAAGCAGTCACAGACCACACACACAGCCAGTAGGTCTAAAGCACACGGTCAGCACTGCCAGCCAAACCCAACGTCTTCTAACTGACCTCGCCGTCCCAGCATGCATTGCGATCTGCCCACCGGTGAACGGTCGCCATATTGTATGTACATTGCTTCGATTCGTGTGCAATTAATATTAAGTTGTTGGGCGTTTATTTTTTCACAACTTATTATTGATTACGATTCATTTGTATTCGTTTACCTTATTTGCTGCATGAGTCGTCGGATGATGCAACGCCACATCGTATTTCAGCACAAAGCATCTGGGAAGGCGAGGTCATTTACGAAGTTATGCCTTCCATAACGGAGTGACGCTACAGTTAAATATCTCAATATATTTAATGTATTGATCTGTCTGGTTGGGGTTAAGGCGGGGTGCATTCACCTGTGTCGGGTGGCAGGTAACACTGTGTGATCCCACATGGCAGGTGAGGCTCCATAGGTCTGCAGTAGATTTCCCATAAGGAGCATACGTGACCTTGAACCTTTTTTGGCTGGTCTGTGGGCAGAGTCTTTGTACAGTTTACAACTCGTGTTTCATAGTCTGTTGCAAGAAAGTTGCACACAAGTTGTCGTGAAGTTGTACAAGTTTGTTGCCTGTGTGTCATGGGCGTTAGCGGAGACGTTTTTGCCAGATTAACAAGCCACTCATTACCAGTTGTTGTTCTTTCAGTTAAGTGATTATTTCAGTCAAGTTATACTGATGGCTTCTCTTTGCATATGAATGAAATATTTCAAGTACCGTAATATTTTGTCGCCGTTTGTGATAAGTTGCGTGTCCACTGTGTGTACTGTACGTGTTGTTATTGATCTGCTGAATGTGTTTGAAGCGGACTTTGAGAAAGTAAAACTTACACAATGCACTCCAGTGTAATTACCAGTAATTGAATGTGTGTCTGCAGTGTTGTCATTGTAGAGGGGGTGGAAGTTTGCAGAATAATTCATTATGATTTGCTCATTATGATCTTTGTGTGATTTTTCAATTTGTTCTGTCTAAAAAGCTCCGAATGGATGGCTCAGTGTTCTAAGAACCATGTCTTTAAATCTTTGGCTGCCAGAACGTTGTTGGAAATTGTCTTGTAGTTGGAAAACTTTTGTCTAAAAAATTAAACTTTGGGACAGAAAACCCCCATTTGGTTAAATTTAGGGTTAGAATTGAGATAATGACTACCCGTAATCTCCTTCGTTGTAAATATCCAGCTGTTCATTGGGAAATTGTGACTTTGTGGCCCGGCAACTTTTGTGATCCGTGACCCCACTGTGTGTCTGGTGGCCGTTCATTCCAGCTGTTGCTGCTGTGGTTGCAGGCCAGCTGCTGATGTCACACTTGCCAGTGATGATTGTGGCTTCTGCCCCCAAATCTGAAGTCATAATTGGGTGCAACTTCTCCTTCCACATTTGGACTTAAGTTTACCCCCTCCATTTTTTAACTCAGGTTTTTTAACCCCCATTTCCTTTGGGTTTTTCCCCTTTCTGGAGGCAAAGTTTTGCTGAAGAATAGGGGAAATTAAAAAATGGGGGTTTGTTAATGGTGTAGATTGCGAAGTGGAAAGTAAGGGGGAAGTTTTGACCAACACGCTTAGCATAACAAGTTTGCTCTTATTTTTCACTGGCCCACTGGGTATAGAGACAAAAGCCATTGATGTCATCCCAATATGCTTAAATTTCTATTAGTATAGCATAGCAATCCTGGAAAGTCATGAAAAATCGTGGAATTTAAAGTTGCCAAATAAACCAAATAGCCGCCTCATCTTGGGCACTTGTACATGTTCTTGGCCTTTGCTTATATTGTGATCATTATCCACGGCACTGAATTGTTCTGTATATACAGGGTGCGGCAGAAAATGTAGCCCTTTAAAGTTTTTCACTTCTTCTCAGCAGCCGTTTGGAATATTAACCTGATATTTTACAGATTTATTTACTGAAATGTTCTACATCTAAACGCCAAACAAAATGTGATTTTGTTAAAAAACGACAAAGTTATAGACTGTTTTAACACAACCGCCTACCGATTTTGCAGCATTAAAAAATGTTCAAGCTAAAATGCCATTTAATTTTCAAAAACAAGTTACCACCTTACAACCGATGATGTAACAGTAACGTTTTGATAAACAGTAATTTGTTTTGTTTAGAAATTATCATTAAATTATCGTTCCTTTAAAGCAATCGCTGGCTGACCGCTGGATTCATCTTGCAGCAGGATGGCGCGTCAGCACACACAGCGTGCAACGCCATGCAGCACACAGAACTGGCTGCAGGCCAACTGTCCAAATTTCATCACAAAGGACCAATGGCCTCCAAATTTGCCAAATATAAACCCAGTGGTCTATCACGTGGGGGGTGCAATATTAGAGGCTTACCGCAAACTTATAACTAAGCCAAAAACGAGCGCCAAACTCGAAGAAGCACTTCAGGTCATCTGGGGCAACCAGCCGCAAGGACCGATCAACAAGGCTGTGAAAGATTTCTCAAATTAAGCGACTGGAAGCTTGTGTTGGAGCTTCGACACTTTGAACATTCATAGTGACAATGAATTCTGGCATCTGATTATTAGTTAACTGTGTTGTTTCAACGATGTTATTGTATTGGTGTTGTAGCTTGAACATTTCTAATGCTGAAAAATTGGTAGGCGATCGTGTTAAATAATCTACAACTTTGTTATTTGTCAAAAGAATCTAATTTTGTTTGGCAGTTAGCTGTAGAACATTTCAGGAAATAAACCTGTAAAATTTCAGATTAAAGTGCCAAACGGTTGCTGAGAAATCAGCGAAAAACTTTAGGGGGCTACTTTATTCTGCCGCACCCTGTATACTCAATTAAACAATCCTGGAAAGACGTGGGAAATGGACATAAGTGGTCCTAGAAAAGACACATGAAATGCCAGGGTTCCTGCAGGTCAGGGAAAACTGGAAAAAGTCAGGGAATTTGTGTGGTCAGAGAAAGTCAGGGAAAGGTTAGGGAAAGAATTATTTTTGAAAAGTCAGGGAAAATGATCTTCATCATACAAACTGCAGATATCTGTGATTTTTTGTATGTCCAAATATTAAAAAGCAGGCAAATTTGCAGCTTCCATTAAACTTCCAATAGCTATAAGTGTTTCAGCTTCAGGGCGGTTTGCCCCCCTGACTCCCCAACTAGGGCTTTTGTCGTTTGCATATTGCTCCATTAATATGGTTTCATTACTTTATGATATAAATAGTGTACCATTTCTGGTATTTGTGCGATAAACAATAGTTTAGATAAAGTCAGGGAAATTGTCATTCCATGACTGGAAAAGTCTGGGAATTTTGCTACAAAAGACCTGTTGGAAACCTGGAAATGTCTTGCAAAGCAATGGAAAGCCATCTTCAGGGTTGTGTATGCATTACAGCCTGTACAGCCATCATATCTGCATGACATTGACTCACTACTGTTCTCACAGAGTACATCTTGGCATGCAGTCCTGTATATTAGCAATTAGTTTGTAGTATATAGCACATTATTGCAGCCTGTGGCTGCGCTCTTATTGTCAGTTGTTTGGCTCATCAGACCTATAAAAATTCCATGCTTCTGGTTGCTATCCATTCTTAAAAAACTGCATCCCTGAGGTTTTTATTGGACCCTCGGAACTATTTTTGCGGTTTTTTGGTTTGTTTTGTATTGTCATAAACTGTTGTCATCTAGTTGCCCCTGTCCTCCTCTGCGCAATGTTGTACGTGGTGATATTTTTATCGGTAGAAAATCAGTCCGAGTCTATTCAATCACTCGAGATAAAGTACAAGCGATTGGTGGAGCGACTCGAGCAACAGCACCAGGAGGAAATGTTGAAGTCTGCTTACCATCTTGAGATTTTGATGCTCACTTACTCTCTGTTCCCATCTAGTCAGTTGTTCTTATGGGTACAGTTCAATCTCTCAGTTTGCTATTTATTAGTTGTTGAGTATATATTACACAGCATGTCATGAAATAGAAATAGAAGATTTTTCCGCCTCTTTCCCATCCCTGTTTTTAAGCCAGCTGCAACCGGAAGTGCAGGAATTTTTTAGGCTTTACTTCATTCACATAATCACTCAACTCAGTGTGTGATGCTTCTGATTACATTTGTTTGCTATGTACAAACATACATGTGTACACTGTGGGCCATAAAAAACCGTGGCATTTTATTTGTGTCCATATCTTTGGCAATTATTGACCGATTTTCAAAATTCTTTGACTGGCACACTTTGCGGACAATATGCAATAATGTGGTTATTATATATTCCACCACACACTACTTCGTGAAATATAAATGCAAGAAGAAACTAATGATAACAATAATAATGAACATTTAGGTAAATGATAAACACTTCAGACCAACGTTGCAATGAATGATCCGTTTGATCGCAGACTGTGTTAGACCCACACAGTCTAGTGTTGTGCAGACCATTCACTGCAATGTTAGTCTGAAGTGTTTTTTTCATTTACCAAAATGTTTTTCTGTTATAATCGTTATATATGTATATTTTGTATATATATTTTACAAGGTAGTGTAGAGACACATTTATGATGTGGCAGAATATATAATAATCATTTAATCACATTGTTGCAAATTGTCTGTAGAGTGTGCCAGTCAAAGAATTTTGAAAATCGGTCAATAATTAGTGAAGATATGGACACAAGTAAAGTGCCACGTTTTTTATTGGCCCACTCTGTGCGTACATTGTTCATTGTACATTTTGGTGATGCCGATGATTACATTTCACGTTTCCCACTGCATCATTTCATTCTTTGTGATATCAGACTTTTCGCAAACTGCTATTTCGGAACATTTTGCAATGTTGTTTTAGTTTGGCTTACACTAACTGAGGCATTTTCCTGTGATGTTATAATTTATCAACGGATATTGCCTGCAAATCTGCCTGCATAACGCTCAGTAGTGCTAGTAGGTAGCCTGCTGTCTATTTATAACAGCTGGAGTCACATTTAAGCGATGCAGTTAATTGAACTGTCAGATATGTGCATGGTTTGTGTTTATAACAAATGGGTATTACAAATGTATTACAATGTCAGGGATTTGGAGCAAATTGTTGTTATTTAATTTCTGTTGTAGTTTTATTTAAGTTGACATGTTTAGAGCCGTACCAATTTTTAATATCTATCTGTACTTAGCCCAATAGTGATGGTGTTTTGAGTGCTGATATTCGTGTAGAAATTTGAACATTTTGTGTGCAAATATCCTGCAGTCGAGCATATACTGTTCGCATAATCGTAACCAGAAGTCACTAATATGCTTCTTACTTTTCTACAGCAAACAATCAAAATTTGATTTGTTCAGTGGTAAATGCATTGTGGTAATGGCATTTCAATATCAGCTCATCACGAACTGCGAGTTCAGCATATTATCAGCACATCTTGAGCTGGTTATTCAGTATATTCTGTAGTTGCATTTATGTCTGGCAGCTGGGAAGAGCGAAATTATATTTATATTTCTTTAAATAATAGAAATTGCAATTTGGTCCAGCTCTATGAATGGATGCTACTTGATGTTTGCGAGGGATTGGCTTCACTCTGAGTTCCGTTCTATTATGCCGACTTTTTTATGAAATCATGAAAGTCCACGACACAAGTCATGTCGCCGACTTTCATGATTTGTGTCCACGACAAAGTCCGCGGACTTTGTCGCCGACTTTCCCCGTGCATTGTAACAGACTAAATTTCAGAGAGCGACACAAACAGGTTTGTCGTGGACTTGTCACGGACTTTGTCGCAAACATCTCGACATGTTGAGATTGTTTTGTTCGTAAATTTTATGATTTATGTCCGCGACTTTCACCGAAACTTCATGATTTCATGATTTGTCACCGTTTGTGTTCGTGACTTTCATGATTTGTGTCTATGACTTTCCTCGCGGGGAAGTTTTGGTGGAAGTTGGTGTGATGGAATTTGGGCTTTTGTTGACAATCCTTCTGTGTTCTGTCTATTGTAACATTGCTGCTCCACCGTATTGCTTTTTGTCGTAGTGAATAATGCTTATCGGAGGACTCATTACACTCTGTGGCCGCATCAGCAGGATTTCGGTTTTCAAAATGGCACCAGAGCTGATGTCATATTTGGTGGGATCGACATGAAATCCAGTTAGATCTGGGGTTTAGGTAATGGTAGGACGCTGTCAAGTAATGTGACATGTGACAAATTGTGATGCATTGTGCAGTGCCACTACTAATAAGATAGTATAAGTGAACATCATCTTGTAATCGTCTAATATCAATATGTCATAAGCTGCCGTTGTCAGTTCGTTCGACAGTTGATGTCAATCATATACTAGTTTTATTAGTTTTAGATGTAACCAGCATGCTCTCTAACTGAGCTGACATCTGGCAGCTAAATTGGGAAATCCACCAAATTTTTGGCATTGTTTGCCAAAAATGCCAGTGACCAGAATTCAGTATATCAGATGCCGAGTCGCCGTAAACTTGTAATGGATCTGTGGGCTGGCGTTTGGTTGTCTACACTGAATACTTAAATGAACCACGACCTAATTCGTCTGACATTTGCAGCTGTGTGTTTGAAAATAGCAACTGGCTATTATCTCCACCTTTTCAACTTACGACGCTGCTCTTGCAGTTCGTCAGATTTCTGATGCAAAGTTGTTTGTTATGTTTAATTTGCTCAGTCTACTGAAGAGTTGCCATTTGTAGGACAAAATTGCTGAATCGGCATCAAGTTCGTGAGTATACAATTTGACTACTACCAATTTTGGCAATTACGACAGGGCATTTCCCTTAGACATGCATGCTTGGTTTGTTTATATCATCATCATCATCGACAACCGTGGGCTCAATGCCCGTTGGTGTCTGACGCCATTCTTACTATCGCTGCCCACCGCTGCCTATCTAGGGCAGCGTGGCTTAACTCCTGCAGGGTTGTCCCACACC
>Ga0209367_1005443_pt1 | contig 17640 bp, 7 predicted proteins | sample WorMetLIZISLAND2_FD_187412 | JGI IMG/M metagenome (GOLD analysis project Ga0209367, IMG submission 187412) | Marine gutless worms symbiont microbial communities from Max Planck institute for Marine Microbiology, Germany - Olavius geniculatus... ... | reverse complement strand
TAATGATAATGTCTAACAGTGTCAACTTACAGCGGAGCTGAACAGTCTATAACAATAAAATACGTAATAAAATACAATAAAATGACTAAGCCTACATAAAATCATGCTCCAAGTCATAAAATTTGCATATGCAAATTTTCTGCAAATGTGAGTTTGTATATTGTGTTTGTATTTTTTACGTCGCGGGGCTTGAGTTTTACCGCTAATGTTTAAAAAAAATTCAAACCGAGATTTTCGAGCTTTTTTGGCCGATCGCAGTAGAATTTTGCCACATGATCGAAATTTGTTCGCGCTTTTTAGTGCAGTCCAAAAATTCGAAGGCTCTTCACCCCCTTCTCGCAAAAAGAATCTGCCGCCAAAACATACAAAATTTGGCGCAATTTCAGACGAATTTAACTTTGACCGTAAATATCTGCAGAACGAATCTATCTAATAAACTGGGATTCTTTCCGGGTTTGGCGAAAAAAATTGGTGAGTTTGCTTCGGTAAACTTTGTTCTGTTTTTATTACCGTTTTTTTCAAAAACCTCCTAAAAACTTACCCGCCTGTGAATGTCAGCTTATCATTGGATCAGCTGAATAATGGTGAGTTAATTAATTACTGTTCGGCTTGGCGTGCGTCGTCGACAGGTTTATATGGAGAACTTGCAGTTGCAGTACGAACTGCAGCGCACCAAGTCGCAGTTGCTGCAGCCGAGACGATCGCACGCTTTCACTCTGCATCGACTGATGAGATATTGCTGCTCACGATCGACGATCACAATTCTCGGTTGGCAATAGTCAGTCTCTATTCCCAGCAGTGCTGTCGTGGCCGAAGGGGGGCGAGCTGCAGTTGAACAATCGTTTTTCCACTAAATTTCGGGCTGTCGGAGAATTGTCGGAAATTTGTTTTGTCCGAACATCTTCGTTTAAAAATACCAAATTTGGAGCCAAAAACTCCATCTTGGGGGATATTTAAATGCAAAATTATAATTTTAAGCACCTAAAATCTCCTCTGTCTTAAAGTTGCCGTTTACTAATTTAATTGTGCAGACGCACAGTTACCAAAATGTGACATGCTATATACGATAATTATGCATGCATTTTAACGAGTTTTCAACACATTGCTTAAACAATTAAATTTTTGCTTTTTTGTAAACATTTGGCACTTTTTTGGATGGATTTCACGGATCTGGAATTTTGGATTTTCATAGGCCTACATTTTTTTTTAGTTTTTAGTTTTTTTCTAGTTTTGGTTATCGCTGTTTTTTCGTTTTTCGTTTTTTTTTTTAATTTCAGGCTTTTACCTCTAGTCATATGTCTTGCTGTTTCTGCATTTTGTATGTTTAATGTTTCACATAGCAGTATTTTTGTATCAGTTAGGTCCTACTTTTATCCCATTTCAACTTAAAACATCTACGGTTTTTTTTGGTATACACTACAACTGTCTGTGCTAGATTAAACAGTACTGGCAGCTTGCTAGCCAGTTTTTCAGTTCAAATTATTAATTTGTCATGGCATAGCATTGACATCGCAAGCTTAACGTTGTTTTTTTTGTTTGTGCGCAGGTTGTTTGGTAGCCGCACTGCTGAGCTTCGTCGTCTACGTTGTATTGAATTAATCGTTACCGTGGCGTGGCACGGCAGTATAATCACTATCCGCGGTAGCGGCGATAGTATAGTTTTCAGCATCATGGCAAAGCTTGTTCGTTTGTTTCTCTCGCCCCGATGTTTGTTAACACAACAACTCGTAAACCGACGGAAACCGCGCTTAATGCGGCTGTAGGCCAAAATCGGCATTTGCGAATTTCGTTGGGAAAGGCTAATCTGTGTGGTAGCCTGCTGTTTCAACTTTTAGCTGCTGCAGTTGGCTGCGTTTTGTAGCGTTACTCGCTTCGTCGTTGCGTTTCTTTCCAATAGTGTTCGTTACTATCAACGGTGATAAAAAAGTGAATAAAACCTTTTTGAATATTGTATTTTAAGCGAATACTTATAAACGTTGTGAGATATAGCCTATAGGCCTACTGTCGTTCGTTAGTAATGGCGTCGTGAAAGAAGAAGAGGGTATGAAACAATTTCTTTCACCGTCCCTTAAATTTTAGCCTGTCAAAACCGTCGACGACATGTATTCCAACAAACAAAATATTTTTTTAATCTCCAAATAATCTACTTGCAAATATCTGGGCGCGAGACTTTTTCACGAGCGACATTACTGTCCGCGTCGTCGTGGGATAGTAAAGTTGGGGGCAAAAAAGGTGTATTTTACAAAAGACAACTGCCACTTTTAGCATAAGAGATGTGGGTGCTAGTAATTTTAATTTTGTCCCTAAATTTGTCAACAATGTAGATTTTTGGCCTTATATAATGTATTGGGAAAAACATTTATTTTGTCGGGAAACTTATAAGCATCCATGTATCTCATCTGCCGTAACGTGGCAGCTGTCTGTTGTAAAATGCAGCTTTTTTTGTTTGTCTTAACTTTTGTAACCCACAACGCGCTTACTGATTGTATTTTTGTACAAAAATAAACGTTGCGAAGCGCAACGTAGGCCTACAGTAATGTCGCTCGTAAAAAATTCTCTAGCCCAGATAATCGCAGGTAAAACAGCTGGAGATTAAAAAAATATTTAATTGTTGAAATGCAATGGATGACGGTTGAAATGATATAATGCAGTGGAAATAATTGCTCTTTAAAGCTGTAAAATATTCTAACGAAAATAAACAATAAATAATTTAATAAATTTTTTTTCGAAAATAAAATATGACGCAAAATCTATGTAGTCCATTTTGTTTTAGTGCAGTTTTGTCTCTTACTAACTGCTATCGTTATTTCATACCTAGCCGTTTGTCTATATTATATGGTTTAATGACCAACCATAACAATCAAACACTGTTGCTGTTTAAACCTAATGCTCACCTTTAAGTTTAGCTTACAGATTGCGTCGATTATTAACTAAGCCTAGTTTAATTTTTTAGTGCACACTCGCACTGCTAAATCATGTCTACGGTTTAGGCCTATATGGAGAAAATAACAAATTAACGCAGAACACAGAAAATGCATAGAAAAACAGCGAGCAGTCTGGAACCTTCCTCTTTATTAATGTAACGGCTAAATCTTTTGCTTTTTGGCCGACCGTAAAGGCGTGCGTTTGGTACGTTGTGCCGTTTCTCTGTCCGTTTTCTATCACAGCTCTTCGTATGCAAAATTTCAACGATCCAGTGCAATAAAAACATTTTCAAATTTGGGATTGAACATAGGTAGCATTAAAAATGTGCGTTTTTCAACTGATAAGTCGCCGTATCTCACAAACAGTAAGAGAGAAAGCCAATATGCTATTGATCACTAATAAGAATTTCCATAAGACCTTTAAGATAACATGAAAGTCATTGACCTTGAATGACCTTGAAGGGTCATTGCGCACTCTGTTATTCTAATCATGCAGTGTTGTGGCTAAACCGTGCATCGTAGGGGTCGGCGATAATACCGTTGAATTTAACGTTAACGAGTTCCGTATTGGCTGTCAATAGTAACCACAGCAGTTTTGCCCAAAGTTTAAATGCAAAGTTTTTGTCTGCAGTTATCACCCATGTGCGCCGAATTACCGTATCGTGTTTTAGCTTTTATTGTCGCGGTCGATATAGCAGCGTCACCATAGTGTGTATGGGAAATCGGAAGCTGGCCTTCGGATATAAGCGGCACGGTCGGCCCACCCTAGCGAAAACTGAGTTTTTTGCTACTTTTATTGACGATTATTCTGCTACTTTTTTTATTTTTGCAATATTCCTATCTTTTTTTCTCATCTCTCTCACATCTAGAGCTAAGTCGAAATTCGTGACGTTAGCAAATAGCGTGACGTCAGAGGTGTGCAAACTGCGGACGTATCGGCATTTGGACTCGAATCCGCAGCAGGTTTACGATTCCACAACGATCCGCTACCTTCGTGAAATAGCCTACATGACAACATAATGCCGATACGATTTCGTTTTTAGTTATACGTTTTAGTTTTATCTCAGATATGAAAAAGTAAGTAAATAAACAAGTAAGTTAGTTAAACATAAATGTATAGAACGCATCCACGCCAGAAAAGCTCCTAATGCGTTGCATATCTTTGTACTTAAAAAAACTTTTAAGTAGTCGTTCAAAAAAGGAGACGATGTGAACGGAATCACACTGTACACTGTGTACCCAAAACGTCCCACATTGTCATTTTTATATCTTCGCCATATAATAACCGATTTTTAAAATTTTTTACTGGCACATACTGCGGACAATTGGCAATAAAATGGCTGTTAAATATCCCACTACACTTTAACTGCGTTGCTACATTACCAGGTAAAACGTAATATTTTAAAAATTACTAAAATCAATAAAATCACTAAAACATATGCAAAAAATTATTTTCTAAAACAATTTTTAGTAATTTTTATACAAAAATTAAATTAAGTTTAATGTTACATACATTTTTAATGTTTGTACACAAAAACGGATGATATTGTCGTAAATAATAATTTTTGATACACCGACGATATACCACTGATGTAATGTGCCATTTAGCAGTAGAGACAAAGCTCTGATAAGGAACTTGTACTGGTTCACAAAATACAGATTTCGGAGAATACTGGCAAAATTTTTAAAGATAAACTGTAACAGGAAAAGCGAGGGAATGTTATTAATACTGATTTGGAAACATGCAGCACTGACCAAAAGCATGAAACCAGTAGACTATATAAACGTACTGAAGAGAACGTGATTATTGTGGATGAAATGGTAGGCTTGCTAAACCACAAAGGCCAGACACAAACATATCATTCAATACGCCAGATATCCAAAGACGCAGATCTAACAAAGTTTAGCATCGGACAAATTATTCACTGCATTTTCGGCTGGAAGTGTATTTGATTTACCAACATGCCTGCTGTCTATGATTGATAGTTTTTCTTGCATTTATATTCCACAAGGTAGCGTAGCAACACAGTTAATTTGTGGTGAAATATTTAATAATTTTTTATTGCTAATTGTCCACAAAATGTACCAATAAAAGAATTTTAAAAGTCGGTTGATATTTGGCATAGATATAAACAATCACAAAGTGGGACGTTTTTTGGGACATAGTGTAGATACCTCAGCAGTGAGTTCCATGTTATCCGGCCGGCGACAGGGAAAGTTCGACGTACGTTAAACCTAGTCAGTAACACTTGCACAACAGAACATTAACAAAATCGAAAAAGAATGATAATGACACCACAAAAGTAAAAAGGTGACGTGTTCTGAGACGAGAGGTACATGCCTACAACGACAAAAGCTCTCGCGAAAGAAGCAGCATAAAATCAGGAGGAGGCGATTGAGCGGATTTTTTTTATAGCGGAATTGCGGAACGACTGCGGACCAAGACGCGTCATGTTCCGCACACTTTTGTTCGATGACGTTTGCCACACACATCCAGATCCTGTTTTTAAGTTTTTAGTTTTTAAGTTTTAAGTTTTAAAGTTTATTTAGTGAGTGTGCGATTCGGAGATGGGCTGGGATAGCAGTGGACACTAGTTGCCACAGATGGCAGAAGAGAATGTAAAAACATCGAACATTCTGCATTTTTGTCAGGTATCTTTTGTATTATTTTTAATTGAAACATTTCTTTCACTGTAATAGACCTTATCAAGTCTGCGTTGTCATTAACAACTAAAAAAACCGATAGCGTCATCGCAGGAAAAAGAAACAGTAACGTAAATTTTAGGCTGTTGGAAAATTCGCAGAAAATCTTTCTTGGTAAAAATGTTGGTTTATTTGTGGCTAAAAAAGCCATTTGGGACATACTTAGAAGCAAAATTAAAATTTTAAGCATCCGTTATTTTTTTCTGTGAAAAATTCGCAGCGGTATGTCGAAATTCTGTCCGAGATTTGCAGCTGTTTATCGGAAAATCGCAACTTCCTGCTGCGTTTACATTTTTACCCAACACGCCGGTTGACAACGTAAGCTAAAATGTGTTTTGCTTTACTGGTATAGTCGTTGCTGCATTAAATGCCATTCTCGAAAAAAATTTCTTGCATACGAAATTTTTAGCACAGAACGTAGATTTTAACCGTCTGATTTTCGACCTTGTACGTTCAAGGTATCCTGCGTACAGGAGGCCTCCAATTTCGGTACGCTTTCCAGACGCATTACTGTTTTATTGCACGCTGCACACTGACACCCCAAGTGGCAACACCAATGATGTCGTGCGTTGTGTGATCTTTGCTCGAATTACTTGTTTTAAAGGAGGAAGACGGCGATGGATGTGGAACGAGAGGCGAATATCTCTGCAGTGCTGCCGGGTTACCCACGCCCTCGCCGCCGAGTCAGCTTCTCTGAAGACGACCAGCGGCATCCCATACTGAACACTCACGGATACAAGATACTCGAAATACTGGCCACAGGCTCGTATAATCAGGACGTGTTTTATCGCCCACAGAACGTTTCATCATCATTTTATTACGCGCGACAGGATGTAATGCTTCGAGTGTCTTAGCCAGCGTCGAGGCGTCCGTCCGCCCGTCTGTCCGTCCGTCTGTCACACTCCGGTATTGTGTCAATAAAACGCAAGCTAGGATAACGAAATTTTCACCATAGACTGCCCGAAAGACTCTAGTGTTAAGATCCGTAACGCTTTCCCCGAAATTCAAAAGGGGTCACCCCGATCGAAGGCGCTAAATGAGAGGGTGTACAAAAAACTGGCCATTTTGAGCCAATAAGTCGCCGTACCTCAGAAACGGTGCGAGATAGAGCCTAGGTTACTATTAATCACTCTCTAATAGGAAGTTTCATACGCCTTTTCGATTGACATCAAGATGAACGACCTTGAACGACCGTGAACCCCCAAGATAAGGGTTTTAGTGATTTTTTCGCGATTTTAGGCTGCAACACACATTTTAAAAATAAATTGCGCCGAAACCTGCATATGAAATTTTCAGCATTAAACGTAGATTTTAGCAGTTCAAGTCCCGACCCCCTAGGTTCAAGGAGGCCTCCGCACGCGGGCGCCAAAGAGGGGAGCCCATAAAAGATCGTCATTTTACCGCTATTGGCTCATCTAGCGCTTTCAGGTAGACATAGACTTGTTGCTTACCGAAACAATAACTGTTGACAAGCTTTTAATGATTTAACATTAATGACCTTGAACGACCTTGAACCCCCAAAATAGGGGTTTAAGTAATTTTTTTGCATTTCTCGGCTGCAGCACACACTTCAACAATAAACTGCAACGAAATGGATGGAGATAGATTAGGAAAACCTGCGAACAGGAATTGCTATAGACTGTCGCGCGTCTTATGAGCTTTGCTCAAATTACTTGTTGCATAACTGATAATGCACAGAAAATTTGTCTGTCTGTTTGGAGCAGATTTTTTAACAAACGCTGCGCATTTTCGATAGAATTCTGACCTGCAGTTGCAAGTTTTTGGCAAAAGAGATAATGGCCACAGAAAGTTTTATTTTTGTCTTTAAATTTGCCCAAAATGGAATTTGAGCCTCACATTTGTCACTTATGTCCGAACATTTTCCGACAGGAAAAAAGTTTTCCCACAGCCAAAAATTAAAGGTCGGCAACTACTTCTTGTCTTTTCCAGGGAGCGAAAGATTTTTTTTGGGGGGGGGCGAAACGTCAAAGGGGTGAAACGTCTGTATAATTCCTACAGGCTCGTACTCTATCGTGAAGCTGGCGAGCTCCGAGCGTCATCGGTGCAACGTCGCAGTCAAGATCATCTCGAAGCGAGACGCTCCGCCAAATTACGTCAAGAAATTCCTCTCGCGCGAAGTTGGCATTGCCAAGATCCTTAGCCTCAAACATCCTAATGTCATCCTGTTTTTGCAGGTAGACGTATTATATTCTACAGGTTTATCGTTCGTCATTTCAGCAAGTTAAAATACGATATTATTTGTTATTTTAATGAAAATTGCAAAATGCTGTAGGCGTCTATTATAGCACGGGTTGTCAGTGTGTCCGTCCGCCTACTTGTCCGTCTGTTCGTAACAAATGTAGTCTGGCTAAAAGGTAAGGCTCGGAAAAACATTTTTACACAAGTAATTATCCTCGTGCCGACGCTCTCTGCATACAAAATTTGAAGAGGCAGTGCAAAAAGACTATTTTTAAATTTAATTCGGGGTTGAATGAAAAAAGGTAAAAAAGTGTGTGTTTTAGTGGAAAATTGGCCGTATCTCGAAAACGGTGAGAGATATGGCCAAGGTTACTATAACTCGTTAATAGATAGTGGCATACGCTGTTTTAGTTAAAAAAAATTATTGACTTTGGATGACCTCTAAGGTTATTACGCGCTATTGTGAATAAACGGTAAGAGATAAGGCCTAGGTTGCTATTGATCATTAACAGAAAGTCGCATATTGCCTTTTAAATAACATGAAAATGATTGACCTTAAATGACCTTCAAGGCTTGTACTGCAACGGAAACTGTAGGTCTGTACTATACAGCAGAAACTATATAGGCTGTAACGCGTCTTCCCTAGCGGGAGCTGGGCTTTCTTATTAATAATGACCAAACCCAAACGTCTATGCTTGGTCTTCAAGTAGGCCTAAATTAGAAGAGAACTGTAGTTCAGTTCCCGGATGACGCTCAAGGATGTTCGTCATCGATAACAGTCTGGTCAGAAACTGTAGCATGTATTGACCAGTTTACTACCTGGACTCAACAATACACTGTGTCTAAAAACGTTACACTGTGTCATTTTTCACATCTTCGGCAAATATTAACCGTTTTTCAATTTTTTTTACTTTAAAATTCTGTGTACAACTGGCAATAAAGTAGTTATCAAATCTCCCACAACACTTTAATCCTGTTGCTACACTACCACGTAAAACAACAATTGTCAAAAATTACTAAAATCATATATAATACGTATGCAAAAATATTATTTTCTAAAACAATTTTTAAAATTAATTTTCATGTAAAAATTAAACTGTGTTTAATTTTATATACATTTCTGATAATTTTAAACAAATGCACATAATATTATTTTAAATTATATTTTTTAATGTGGCGACAATATACCGTTTATGTAATGTGCTATTTAGCAATAGAGACATGCCTTTAATTAAGAACTTGTACCGTTTCAAAAATACAGTTTTGGACGATACTGATGAAGTTTTTGATGACAAACTGCAAAATGCAAAAACTGAGAATGTTACTAATAATGAATGCAGTACCGACCAAAGGCATGAGACCGGCAGACAGAAGCATGCACGTACTGAAGAGAATGTGACCAGTGGGGATAAAAATGGTAAGCTTACTAAATCACAAAGGCCACAAATAAACACACCGTTAAACGAGAAAGATATCCAGCGAAACAGATCTAACAAAGTTTGGCACCGTAAAGATTGTTCACGGAGTTTTTTTTGGCTGGAAGTGTATTTCGTTTACCAACATGCTTGCTACCAATTATTGTTAGTTTTTATGCATTTATATTTCACGCAGTAGTGTAGCGACACAGTTAAGGTGCTGTGGCATATTTTACAATTGCTTCATTGCTAATCGTCTACAAAATACACTAGTAAAAAATTTTGAAAATCGGTTAACATTTGGCGAAGGTAAGGACAATAAGACGTGGGACGTTATTTGGAGACGGAGCGTAGATTCCGTTGTAAAGAGTAAAACTGAGATTCACAGACGAATCGCCATTGCAAAATCTGCCATGCAGCAATAATTAATTATTATGTGTCAGTATGAAACGCTCACATTGTTCTTTCTACCAAACTACGTTTATATAACACCTGCATCTTACCGATCGTCCTCTATGCATCCGAATGCTGGACCCCATCAACGCAGACATATCACGTTTATATGCTTTTGATAGTGGCGTCTCCGACGTCTACTCGATATCTCTTGTCAGGACTGTATCACCAACTTAGAGGTCCGCGAACGCACTGGTTCGCCAGTCAGTGCGACCATTATGTCAGCGAAGACTGTCCATGCTAGGCCACATGTCAAGAATGGCACCCCCAGCTGATGCATACAAAGCCATTTACCAAATTATTCCTATACAGACTGGCGAAGACGACCTGGTAGACCTCGACAGTGCTGGCTGGCTACCATTCAACGATGTCTGCGGCAACTTGACATTGAATTAGATAAGTTTCCTGAACTTGTTGCTGATCGTTCGCTGTAAAAGGGGCTGATTCGAGGTGCTACATACCACTCTGGTGCATGCTACCGATGATGTGGATGATGATGATGATACCTAAACAATACTGTCTTCACTACCGCGGACAGTGACAGTTTCTGTTCGCATTGTCATTGGCGTTTCATGCTGTTACAGGCGATCGAAACGAACGCGCGTGTTTACATCGTGATGGAGGAAGCAAGCGGAGGCACTCTTCTGCAGTTGATCCGGCGAGTGAAGCGGATACAGGAGAAACAGGCAGCTGTCTGGTTTCGACAGATGATAGACGCTGTCGACTTCTGTCACAAGCAAGGTGTCGTACACCGCGATCTGAAGTGCGAGAACCTGATGCTCGACAGCACGGTTCGAAACTTTCCGCCACGTTGGGCTTCGTAGTGTAACGGTAGCTAGGACGTTGGATTTGTGATCCCGAGGTCGTAGGTTCGATTCGCTGTTGGGTCGCTATCAAGTAGTACGTACTTGGATGGGCAACTATCTGCAGACAGATAAGCCTACTCGGCTTATAACCAACACGAAGTTCAACACAGCTCCTCCGGGGTAGGTAAATCGAGTAACGATCTGTCTGGCTGGGTTTAATGCGGGCGCGCGTTAACCGGTGTTAGGTGGCAGGTATACACTATGTTGAATGTTGTGTTTCGTTTTAGAACAATATCAAAGTAATCGACTTCGGTTTTGCGCGTGCTGAAATGTTCCCGGTAAGCGGAGAATACAGACGTTATAGCGAGACATACTGCGGAAGCTACGCGTACTCAGCGCCAGAAGTTCTAATAGGAATTCCATACATACCTCAGTCTGCTGACATCTGGAGCCTCGGCGTCATACTCTACGTCATGGTAACTGCACTGTGTCTCATTATATCTTTGCTAATAAGTGACCGATTTTCGAAATTCTTTTACTGATAGATTTGCGAGAACATATGATACAAAACTGTTATTAAGTTGTAGGATACCGCGGCTAGCGCGGACAGCCTTAGCCTTGCGCAAGTTTTGACAGTGTGTTTTGTAAATGTAGATAATTATGGTATGGCATGCGGCGTGAAAATTGATAGAAGGAAAAGCAACGTCTAATTTTGGCCGCGTAATTGCAGGTTATCGGAAAGATTCCGTTCGACGTCGCGAACCACAAGAAACTTTTACAACTGGTGCTGAAAGGTCCAACGTTTCCCGACAATCGCGAATCGTCGCAGAAGTTTCAGCAGCTGGTCACTGACATTCTGCAGCGCGAAAGTTCTCGTCCCGGCTTCGCGCAGATACGAAAGGCCCACTGGCTGACTCAGAACGCTTTCTCCGAGCACTGAGAGGGCGCCGAATTTGCAGGACCACGAAAAAAACAGTGGCTCGAAAATGCAGGACAATAAAAATGACGGGCCTTACAGTCGTGCATCAAAAAGCGAACGATAGTGTAGTCTGCGATCTGAAAGCGGTTTAAGTACAATACAGCACTGTCTGGGGTGGTATAAGCTTGTACTGCTTACGCACTTAACCACATCAGCAGTGTTCCAGCAGAAACCACCTAAGCTGTCCGATTATATTGCTCTGAAGTGTTGTCAATTACAGACGAACTGAGAGTGAACTACGCGTGCAATAAAACAAGACCAAACTAAACAAAATCGCAAAATTTTACCTGCTATCACCACTGACACTAAAACTGGTTTTAGGTTTTGTTGCGGTTAGTTTTTTTTTGCATTTTTGATTTTCGTAGCGAGCTACTTTCAAAACAAAGCGAAGTACGAATTTTTAAAAAATGTATCTAAGGTGATTTGCCGCTCCTATACTCTCACGTTAGAAAACACCTCGGTCAGATCGTGCTACCAACAGACATAACAGTGTATTGGTATCGAAGTGCTTTTTAGTTGTTTTACGTTATGTAAAAAATAACAGTTAAACTGTATTTCAATATTACACATTGTACTACTGCCAACGTAAGCCTAGTTGCTAACTACCCGGTAATAGTTAAATTAATGTTTTGTTGACATTTAATTATATAGTTTAATTAATTTTTAGCCGACCGTACTTAAGTAACGGTCGAGCTTATGGCATGGTTGTCGTACGCCGTCTGTTGTCCGACCGTTTATCCGTAACAGATGTATTGTGGCTAAACAGTAGGCCGTAGGGGAAACATATTACAGAAATTATTATCCCGGTGTCGTAAACCTAAACATGCACAAATTTCAGCAAACTAGTGCAAGTGGAAATTTTCAAATTCGGGGTTGAATGGACGGGCGGTAAGAAAAATGTGCGCTTTCAACGGAAAACTGGCCATAGCTCGACAACGTTGAGAGATACGACCAAGGTTACTATTAATGACTAAATGAAAATGTCATACGCTCTATCAAATAAAATAAAAATTATTGAATGTGAATGACCTTGAAGGTCACTGACAACCAGTACGGTCAGTATACGATCGGCTATCCTATCGACAGCTGGGCTTCTTGTTTAGTCAGTTAGTTGTCCATCACTGATACTAGAAAGAAATGTGAGTCCACATCAATTTGCCTCCAACTTTGCCCCCCGGCATAATTGGCTCCCAAGAATAAATCTGGTTTAACGCGACGACGTTGCAATATATTTGATGTGTTTATTTATTGCTGCCATTATATAGCCTACGTGCCGTATAGCCGACAGCAATCGGCATATAATACATTATGGCGCAATAAGCGTACCACATGATACCGTACGATTATGCGTAATGTAGTCTACTGTCTATGCTTAAAGATGATGAGCGACCAACTTAGTTAGACTCTACTACACATGCACACAGCCAAAAATATTTACAAACTAGAAAGCAGTCATAGCCCGCAGGTACCTCCACCAAGGCAATGTTATTCGCCAGGTGGCGTCACCATATTCACTTTGCCAGCGGTTCCCTTATGCCCCCTTTAACGCAATGGTAACGAAATTTTCACAGTGATTTAGAATCCAGGATTCCTGCCGAATCACCCCCAAAATTGAATCACTGGTAGTTTGTGTCATGCCCGACATACCCTTAAAATTTCACGAAGATCCGTCCATAACTTTTTGAGTTCTTGCTGACTCACAGACAAACAAACAAACAAACAAACAAACAAAAATTGGCAAAAACATTACCCCCTTGGCGGAGGTAACTACACTTTAAGCCTCGCGCAAGGCTAAATCTGTCCGCGGTAGCCGCCCTGGCATGCTGCGATGTTTATAGCAATGACATCAGCGTCGGCCAATAGTTATCAGACTAACTGGGCCTGCCTAGCAGCAGCCAGTAGCAGCATGGTCCTATTTCGCAACTGTAAAGTATCCGAAATTCCGATCCCGTGACCTTAACCTTTGAGCGATCACCTTAAAATTCAATAGGTTTCTTGCAGTTGTCAAGGCAGGTCCTACATGTTCGTGCAGAATTGCAGCAGTTCAGGAGTTATCGTGTTAACAGAAAAAACAAACAAACAAAACTTAGCGACCGTGCTGAAAACAATACTGTCGTCGCTACTGCGGACAGTAATAAAGGAAAAAATCATTATGATCCGCCAGATGGCAGCACAGTAATGTTGACGGTGAAATAAAGCAAACATCATCCCGGCGTCGGAAGTTGTGCTGTCCAAGCGCTTTCCGTTAAATAGTTCTTCTTCGTCGAAATGTCGTTTCCGAAATATCTAATACGGCAGTGTTGACATGAGCCACTGTATCACAGTCAAAACACAATAACGTCGTTCACATTTTCTCATTGCTGTCGTCATTTTAGTGCAAATGCCAGCTATTCGACAATTGAAATTTTATATATACGGGGTGGGACACCCCTAACGCCAAATGGCATCACTTAGTTACTGTGCTGTTTTTTGGCGTAATAATTTCCACAACTAAGCGCGAGCTATTGTTACGCGCTTGTAAATATTTTTCACAGAATATTTATCCGGCAGCCGGATGAATAGCCTAATTTTATAAAATCAACATCAAAGCTAATAAAGTATAATTGAATGAAATACGTATCTGGACGTATCTGCTTACAATGCCGTGTAAGGGCGACTAATGGGGTGTTTACACGATCCAGCAAACGTCCAGCAATTCACGTGTATTGTGAATATATTTGCTGGAAGTTTGCTAGACGTTTGCTGGATCGTGTAAACACCCTATAACGCATCTTGTGTTTATTGAATACTCTGTGATGACGCATGAGTATTTCAATCCATGCACGCCTACCTGTGTCAATGCTAGATCGTTGCGAAGCACAGCCCCGATCTTCGCCAATCTCTCGAACTCTCCTGCCATCCACGAACATTAGACACTATGAAACAGTTAGCTAGTAATTAAGTAAGTAATTTTTGTAGCGCGTTAACTGCAATAACCTCGGATGCGCTCGATGTGCAAGTAGAACGAAAAGTAAAAATGTTTCGATGACGTCTAAAAGTAAGTCAACAGTGCGTGCTGCTTTTAGGAATGGTTGAAAAAACGTTACAAGTAGACGGATCGTCTTTAAGCCCCGTACGGGCTCCTGGCAGAATAACAAAAAACGTAGAAAAAAAACAGAATAAAGACCGGTACGCCAGTTAACAATTTAAAAGCTCAAAGGCCAAAAATGTAAACTGTCGCAGTTGCAGCCGAAAAACTGCGTAATATGTCGGCACTGAAAAAAAGTTTTTTTTTCTAGTTTTTTCCTGGCCATGTGCACGGCGTCGTGCGTTAAAAAAGTAGGCGAGACATGAAGTTGCAGTTCTCCGACAGAAGAGATTACGGATGATCAAAATTTCAATTTTGTTTTTAAATTTTTTTCCAAATTGGGAAAATTTAGCCCCAAATTTCCAATTTTCGGACGAAAACCTTTCGACAAGAAAACGATTTTCTGACAATTTTTCGACAGACAGAAATTCCGGGGCAATTTGCCCCTTCTCCTCCTATTCAACATGATATGGCAGGACTTGGAGGTCCCAGAAGATTGGAAGAAAGGTGTGATTATCAAGCTGCCAAAAAGGAAGTCTCAAGGACTGCAATAATTGGCGACGAATCACACTACTTTCTACACCCGGCAAAGTCTTCAGCAGAGTGCTGCTAAACAGACTGCAAGATGCACCCTACAGGATGAGCAGGCAGGATTCAGAAAAGGGCGTTCATGCACTGAACAAATATTTACCCTGCGCAACATCATTAAACAGAGCCTAGAGCATCAACAAGACCTCATCATTAACTTCATCGATTTCAAAAAGGCATTTAACAGTGTACACAGGCCATCCTTGTAGAAAATTCTGACATACTACGGCATTCCTGACCGGTTCATTAATATCTTCAAGGCACTGCATGACAACTCCAGCTGCTGTGTCAAGACTTCAAGTGGGTACACAGAGGCGATGGAGATGTTGATGCAGATAGCAACACTCGACTGGCAAAAGCAGCAGCAGTCTTCCGACGACTTGACAACGTGTGGCGATCCAGCACGCTTAGCCTCAAGATTAAACTGGACCTCTACACCTCCCTCATTGTCTCTACAGCCATATACGCCAGCGAGACTTTGAAGAGTACAGCTAGAATACGTCAGCAGCTGGACGTCTTTCACCAGCGCAACTTACGGAAGATTCTGGGCATTACATGGAAAGGACCACGTGACTAACATGGAGGTGCTAAGCCGGACTGGGCAGCAAATATTACAAAACATTGTAGCAGAGAGACGACTTCGGATAGCAGGCCATATCATCAGGATGCCACCTGGACGACCAGCCAATCACGCCATGTCATCGACCCCTCGTGGTAGTGGCAGACGACGAGGTCGTCCAACGAAGACTTGGCGGTCTACACTTAAAGAAGACTTGGTGAACTGAGGAGTCGATTGGAACAGTGTCCGGACTGTGGCTACAAACAGAAGCAGATGGCGAACTCTTGCTGCCCATTGTCCTGTCAAGGACCGGAGGATCTAAGTGCTAAGTGCTAACTGCCTCCCAGCTACAATACACAATACCAATGTGCATATACCAATCATGCAGGCGATGCGACAGCAGCAGTGTACGAACGCGTGAAGACTCATAACAGAGTCGTGACCATTCCGTGACATCGTGTAGCGATGTTGCAGCCGAGTGATCACCTCGTCAGTCAGCACGTGACCTGCACACACAGTTATAGGGTGTTTACACGATCGAGCAAACATCGAGCAAACATCGTGCTGGCTCAAGCAGGCCTATTGGAACCCCGTACTCTGGCTCAAATGTAGGGCCTAAACTTAGGCTCTTAGCCCACACGTGTTATATAGGCCTTTCAATTACAACCCGCCCGCCCTCCTAATTAACATAATAATTACCACAGAACGTCAAGCTAGCTGCTCGATGTTTGCTCGATCGTGTAAACACCCTATTACACACACGGTGACACGTAATCAAACGTAACATTTTCAGGGGCGTCGTGGAAGGTAGGGCAGGAGGAGGGTGGCAACTGTTCATCGTAAATTTTTGGCTGACGGAAAGAAAATCTTTTTGTCGAAAAGTTTTTTTGTCCGAAAATGCAAAATTCGGGGCTGAGCAACCCAATTTTGTGAAACTTTAAGCTGGCAATTAACATTTTGAGCACTTATAATCTCCTCTGTCGAAAATGTGCAGCTGTCTGTCGAAATTCTGTCGGAAATTTTAGATTTGCAGCCGCCTGCAACTTTTTGCCCTGCCTACTTTTTAGTCTTTGCGGTAACCCGCCTCAGAGTTACTGAGCGTCACCTGCCATATCCGATCACACAATGTTACCTGCCGCCCGACACAGGTTAACGCGCTCTGCCTAGACTCCAGCCAGGCAGGCCGGTGCTCGATTAATCTATCCCGGAGGGATAAAAAGCTGAGTTGACCTGGGTGACTATACGTACTATGACGGTTTAATTGTCCACAGACAGTCACCTATTTAACTGGTAACCATGCGCTTAATAGCGACACGACCGCGAATCGCACCTCACATCTCTTAATAGTAAATCGCCCCAGTATACGAAACAATTCGATTTCCTAAAACATCAGTGCAAAGTTGCTCTTTTCTAAACTTTATGTTTTCGGTAATGTATTTTAAATGTCAATAAAATTAATGATGTCTTACTTTTTATTCGATACTTAGGCCTATACGTCATTTTGCTTGAGTTAATTTGCAGTTATTATTTTGCCTGTTACTGCAAAAAAGGTGACAAGTTTTTTGCTAAATTGTAGCTAGTTGTTTCGGAATTCACTATTTATAGGAATTTAGATATGTAGTTAGTTTTATACGTACCCAGAGCGGGAAAAACTTGACGGATCTGATGACACTGAACGCCCCGCCTCAGTCCACGAAACGACTCGAATGCCGCCTGCAATATCACAACCGACATCGCAAAACAGTCGTTTTCTCACAGCCCATGTCAGACACAAGTTACCCGAAAACGTCGAATATGTACAAACTCGTACGCATTTATTTTGTCATTAAAAATGGCATTGCAGAACGCTGAACTAAGCTAAACTAGAAATTTGGGGCAAAGCCCAACGTGAGTCCGCCCGACGCACTAAGTCCGATTGAGAAAAATTAGGGGGGGGGGGTAAGAAGG
>Ga0209367_1005442_pt1 | contig 17641 bp, 12 predicted proteins | sample WorMetLIZISLAND2_FD_187412 | JGI IMG/M metagenome (GOLD analysis project Ga0209367, IMG submission 187412) | Marine gutless worms symbiont microbial communities from Max Planck institute for Marine Microbiology, Germany - Olavius geniculatus... ... | reverse complement strand
ATGGTCAGATGACATTGAGCAGTGGTGTGGGACAACCCTGCAGGAGTTAAGCCACGCTGCCCTAGACAGACAGCGGTGGGCAGCGATAGTAAGAATGGCGTCAGACACCAACGGGCATTGAGCCCACAGTTGTCGATGATGATGATGATAGCTAGAATAATTATGGACTTCTTGACATCACTAACATCACTAATTTGTGCACTGTGACATCTATGCTGCTAGTAGTGCTGGCTCTGCAGTTTGTATTTTGCAAGCCCTCATAATCAGATGACAAGTTCGACTACACACATGACACACTGTCACTTCTAATTTTGCTTTAGTTTAGGAAAGATATCAACTACCAATAGCTGAATTCGGCAATTTTCATGGCCTTTCTAACAGACTGCAAAAATTTGTAGAAATTAATTGATTACAAAGACACAAATTTAGAAATTAATCAGTTAAAATATTTCATCCAGCACCAGCCCTAATTATATACCTCATGCCAATAAAACCATTGGCCACCATAAGAAACAACGAAGCAGTAAGAAGCCGACATTATCTATATACAGAAGTCACTACATGGAGATAGTTACATATGCAGACAATGAAAAATGACAGCACAATTTAAATCAATGGAATCTGCACACTGTACAGTAAACAAGAATGAAGATATATTTCACCTTGAAGCTTCTTGAGCACGGCTACTTCCATCTTCAGCACCTGCTTTGGCTGTTTTGCCGACTCAAGTTTCAAAGCAACTCTCTCCCGACTCGTAACATCCTCGCCTTCATAGATCTCACCAAAACCTCCGCCGCCAATTTTACGCACCTTGAATTACACACCAGAGCTAATGACATACTCACAATAAACCCAAAACAATCACACAAATCAACAAACACACATAGTCACTATTTTTCTCTGAATTCTCTACTACAATGCACCCGAGAAAAAGGACATGTAGGATCCATAAACAGTTTAAACATGTTTTACCAATGACCTACCGAAGTTTACACCACTTGCACATACATGCACAAATACAGTGGTAACAGGTTTGAGGTAAAAGTGTCAATTAACCGAGGAGGCTGCACAACATCTGGTCAGAACACTCTCCTAAATTCAGAGTAGTGCACTATGTGAAAAACATGGCTTTGGTTAGTGATTGCAATCCTGGAATTGATTTCTCAATCGCTGGGATTTTAAAATTTGTAATCCTGGGACCCCGTTTTCGGAATTAGGATTACGAACTGGTCATGATTTAGTACCACACAGTACCCTTGTACTAGACTTACTTCAGGCATAGGATGCAGTAGGCCCCAACTGGTAGGCATAGAGAGTGACTGCAACAGTGTCAAAATGCAGCTTACACAGATTCAAGCACTCACGTGTGTGTAAATAATTTTCATGAAATGGCTGAAATTGTTACTTTATCATATAAGTAACACTCAACTCAGCATTCTCGTAATCCCAAAATCCCAAGACTTGGACACCACCAATCCCAAAATTCGGGATTGGCTAAAACGGCTTAGATCCCAGGAGATTCAGGACCTGAGATCACAAACACTAGTTGCAGCAATAGTGAGAAGAAATGGGAATAATAGTACTGGTAATCCAAGAGGCGTCGCGCTATTGAAATATTTGGGGCGCCTGGGAAATGTCAAGATGGGATGATGGAGAGACCAAAGATCCAAAGCGAAGCATGAAGCGCTGAACTGCGCTGCCGAGGAGGTAGGGTTTAGGGAGAGGTGCTGTAGCCCCTCCCCAGTACGGTGGTCTGGAGGCTATGCCCCCCCCCAAAAAATTTTTAAATCAATGCTGAAGTTGCATATTTTCACAAGTTTTTGCATAGTAGTGGCACCCGCACAGTAAAGGCGCCAAATCATTTCAAGGTCAGAAAATCCTCAAGCCAGGTCAGGTCACCCAGCACCTAAGACACTGCGAAGAGCTCGCCTGACCTCAATGATCTGACCAATTTACATTGCACCTGGTGAGGAGATGATGATCCCTTCCCTCTTTCCCATCCTCCCTCCTTTTCTCTTCCTTCCTGTATCTCCCTTCTCTTCCCTCCTCCTTTCCTTCCTCCCCTTCTCCAGTCACCTCCCCGACACTTCCTGATTTTTATTTTCTTTGAATCCAGCTAAAGAGTCTGGGGGAGCGCTACAAGCTCCCCCAAGGGGTCTGGGGTGAAGCCCCAGCCACCAGCAATTTTTGAACATTTTGAGCGTCAAACAACACGTTTTAAAGCTAGCTCCAGCTATTACCGAAGCAAAGCAAAAAGCAGGGCACCAGCCAGAGCAGTGGACTACCCGGTTCATGCACTGCAGGGGGAAAGGTTCAGATACTTGCGCCAAAACGTGTGCAGAATACTTTATATACAAAACAATTTTTCCTCTTTGAACATATTTGGGGGCCCCAAGGGCACGATGCCACTGGGTAATCCTATGTAGCAAATACTGCTTACAGGTCATGCTAAAGAGTGTGAACAGTGCGATTAGTGCAATCAGTGCGCACAGCCCATTACTACGATCATCCGCATCGTACGCTGCTGTTCTTGACCCGCTGCCCGCAATGCATATGACAGCAGCGCACAATGGCTGCAGACAGGCAGCGTGCTTTGATCTGAGATGCGTTAAACTACTCGCTGCTACTGGTAGATGGCTAACTCCATAAGCAGCAGTCCTGGCTGATCGCACTGTTGACTGCTTCCCGGTGTGCGTGTTACGTGCGTGCATGCTGTGCCTTTCATCTCACCATGCACGTAGGCTGCATGCTGGCAGCCGCCTGCAGATAACGGCTGTGCGCACTGATCGCACCGTGCGCACTCTTTAGCATGACCGCTGCTTACCACTTTCCAGCGATCTTTAACCACATCTCCAGATTGCAACAAGTCTTCTGAAGTACTCGCCGTCATCAGTGCAGCCACGAGTGGTGTCTTAAAACATGTATTATAATTAACTGCTCAGCAGTTGCATTACCTTCCATTGCCTGCACAAACACTCGTCAGTATTAATAGCGGTTTGGGTCCGCTGTAGAAAAGGGCCGCCATAGCGAGGGGCCACCATAGCGAAAGGCGTCGTGTCCCTGGACAACAACGTGAAGCAAAGAAGCCACAAAATGTATAAACAGTCCAGGAAAAGTATACAAAAAAGCTACTAAAATAATTGCAAAAACATATGCTACTACTAACTATTAGCTCTAAAAATTGTACGAAAAGCTCACATTGACAGCAGTGAGAGCTAGACAATACAAGTAACAAGTTTGAGCACATGCCTCAGCAGTAACAGCAGTCACTGTACATTACGGTACATCATAGCAATAATTTCAACTAGAATAGTAAAAACAGCAAACAACCTGGCAATGCTAAATACGGAACTCCGAAGGAACCCACTAACTTCAACAAAATAGATCTGCTTCTTGCTAAAACATAACAACTACCCATCCGCCATCTTACCACTAGAAACATGCCCAAATGTAACGTAACGTAACGTAATTTTAACGTGCAGCGGCTGCAGCCAGTCGCTGAAGCCCAGTTAGCCCACTTTCGAAATTATTTTTTTCCGTGCATCTCTAATTTTTGTTTCTATGGCTTCTATGTAAATAAACGAAACTGCTGTGGCTAGAACTAAAAAAATCGCACAAAAGCATGATTTAAAACTAATCCGTAACCGGTTAACTTGGTTATTTGGTAACGCGAAGTAATAACACATGTTTCCATGTATTAGCCTGCGTGCGTGCATGAAATGTTACCGAGAAAAGCTGAAGCAAACTGGTGAAATCGATCCGGTGTAGACGTGCCACTATGAAGCCGGAGCATGAGCGTATTCGAGCGCTTGTGGTCGACACGATATCTTTGCTGTGCCGCAACGGACTGAGCTTCGAGAACGAACTGAGAGTTCAAGCAGTAGTTGGAGTCACAATAGATAAGGATGAGTGTTTTGTGGTCCACATCAACAAGTGCTTCGAGCGGAAGCCGGAGGAGGAGGAAAGTTGTGAAAGTGAACAGCAGCTAAAGGAATCTTTGCAGCAACTTGCTATGAAATCAGACGTGCCGTCAGTCGTGAGTCAACCGAGTCGCGAAGCTCCGCCTTCTCAGGCTGGTGGGTCTCAACTTAGTATGAAGAAGCCATCACATAGCCAAGCAGACACTCGCTCAGCCTCAGCAGCTGGCAGTAAGCAACAAGTCGCTACACGCGACAACACTACGTCAATGTCCGAGTTACACGTGGTCAAATCCTCTTCGTCGAAACAACAGAAATCACTTGATGACTGTTCAGTTCCCCCTGAGTCCGACGAGTGTGAAGATTTCAGTTTAGAGATGTCTAACAGTCAGATGCATAGGTCTCGTCAGCCAAAGCGACAGAAGCCTCGACGTAGTGCCGATGCCTACAGACCAAAGCCTAAAAGACGAGATTCGTGTGAAGAATTTACCGATGTTGATGAAGATGATGATTTCTGTGCTCAGTTCGCCACTGGTCAGCAGTACATGTACGTTGATTCTGGAGCAAGACCCAAAGCACCGACTCTGAGGCAACAGAAACAAGATCCAATGTTTGATCCATGCTCTACACCAAGCATGATGGGTTATGGCGCACAATCTGTAAGACCTTTTTGCTATCTGAAACAAGTGAGAAAATTGCGCAAAAAAATCCCAAATTTGTGCTAAATTTGCAACAGAATTTGTGTAAAATTTTGGGAAATCTGCATGAAATTTGCATACCATGGCTAAAGTTTTGTGTTGATTACGTGAAAATCTGAAAATTTTGAAAAAAAATTGTGCTGCACAAGGTTGCAATTTTTTGGAGGGCCAAGTTTGTTCGTAATGCATCTGCATTTGTCATGTATCATGTCTAACCTCATGCATCACACTGTACACTGAGTGAATTTTTTTTACAATATTTTATTATGTGTGTATACTCAAGTCTTGATTGTTTTGTCCACAGTTATTAGATATCAGTAAATTTGGCAAAAGTCATTTAGTAATAGGCTGATGATAGAAATTCTGATGCTGAAAGACTTGTCTGTATTGAGCTTGAAAATGCCTGAAAACATTTTATTTGAAGCATGTTTCGGTAGGTCAAAAATGTTGACTGTGTTTGGTTGCTCAAACATTTGTCATTTTGGACAGCTGTTTAAGCTAACCAACGAACATTGTTTGACGAACAAGTCAACCGAGACTAGTAGCTGTTTACACTTTTCTGTTTTCAGCAAAAGGCTATTAATAGAACATTGCGACACCAACCAGCTACAACAGGAAATTCCAGAGTTACTAGTTAGAGCCATTAAAGCCTGGCATGGGCGTGGCCTGGCTGCATAATTAGCGTTTCGTAAACACTTGTGATTTTGGTAGGGATGTGACAAAGCGAAAAAATATTTGCATGTCATCGAATGCGAATACGAAGTTTGTCACATCCCTAGATTTTGCATGGCTGTCAGCTGTTCGTGAAACAAGTCAACTGCAGTCTATAAATAGATGTTAAACATGTTCATGGTTGACTTCCCCGAAATCACGCCTTACATATCTGCATTCTCCATCACCACCCAGCGACCTACTGCAGAATCTCATTCATTTTTGACCACAATGCTTCGTTAATTAATTAACTTATTGGTAACTAATTATATACTGGCTGTATGATATGTTGTAGCGATCAAGGAACATGGCCCTCGGCCGTGCCCAGCAGCAGTGCCGAGATCCATGCAAGTCTTTCAAACGCTCGACCAATGCTAGAAGACGACCCACTCGTTCACCTTTCTGCTAAGCACTGTAGTATACTGACATTCCACGGTTGAAAACACTGGTTTTTTAAACCAACCTGATGGCAGCGGTGTGTTCTACTGGCTTTTGGGTTTATGGGGTTACACCTGGGTTTTTTTAGAAAGGTCCAACTTGCAAGATTGGTTTTTGGGCTTTTGTTGCTTGTCGGTTATTAGAATGAACACTAAGTATCTAACAATTTGCAAACTCATAGGTTTAAAACATTTTTAAAAAATAACAATGGTCCGTAATAAAATATTTCATTAATGGGTGGAACAAGAAACTAAAATTGGGTTATGTTTGGGTGGGATTTTTGGTGGGCTTACCCAATAAAACACACAGGGTTTTTGGGGTTATATTCCCAGATGTCTCAACACTGTGACATTCATTGTGCAAAGTAGTCATACAGAAGCACGAAAAAGGGCCAGCTTTCGCCATGATATTTCACAGTGTCGTCTCATCTGCATGTTAGCAAAACATATTATTTCTTTGTGAAGGAGTATCCAACAGTGCTGAATCTTATAAGAAATTTTTACCGATACAATGATGGATGATTCAAATTTTGAACATGTAATGGTCAGTCATTCTTACTGCTGCTACTGAAGGTTACTGATAAGTTTGCTGTATATGAACGAGTTACTGTGATGTTTAATTTTTACTGGGCTTGGTAATTCATTTTCTGCTGTAGTAGATGATATAGATTTGACTGATCTGTTTAACAGCTGCTCTGAATAGGATGTTGGTGGTATTTTGCATATGCAGTGCTTGATTGACCATAGAGTGCTCTTACTTGATTTATTCGTCTGGTACAGATTGTTCTCAATGTGATAACACCATAACGGGATCTGATTCAGTATGCAGTGTGTGTGTATTGGAGTCTTATATGAAACTAATCCATTGTAAACATATAAGAAACTTATAGCCAACAGCTTGAAATAATAACACTATCTGCTGAGTTCTGGGTTGGCTGATCCTTTGGACAAATTTCTTTTAACAAATTCAGCTGGCTATGAACTAGGGCTGTGCCGAATATTGTATTTGTATTCTATTCGCTCTGAATAGAACACTGACTAGTATATTCATATTTGGTCCAATATTAGTTAAGAAAATAGGGGAAAAGAGGAAAGAAAAAGGAATCTTGTAGAGAAATGGGTGGGTGAAATTTACACCACTGCTTCTGTTTTGCTAATGTTGGTTTCAAAATGAACTGGGACTTCATCTCTGAACTCTAACCTCTACCGGGGCTCTGTCCCTGGTTTCTACTGGCGGCCTTTCATTACTCAGTGTGTCAGGGCACTCTACAGTGACTCTCTACCTGGCCCAATCTTTTTGCTTTGCTTATATGACGTCACTGGAATCACAACAGTCCAACTCCAGAACTTCTGGCCTTTTTGTTGCTGCAGTACATCTGTGTTAAACAGAATTTAAAAAGCTCCGACTAAATCACCCCAAACGTCTAATTATCTCCGCCAATGGAACGAAGTGAATTGGAGGAGATTATGAGATTGGTCGATCTGTCCGTCATGTGTGTGTGCGCGCGTGTGTGTGTCTGTCTGTCTGCGTACACAAATTGGCGGAGATAATGCACTCTAACGAGCGCCTTCTAGTTGACATGTTTATTGGTTAAAATTTGGTCAAATAAAGATATAACTTTATGATAAACTACTCTGACAGGACTGCTGGACAAGACAAAGAAACGACAATATGACAAAAAATTGTTTTTCGTTGTGGTATATATGTTAAAATGAACATGAACTTGAGTAAAATATCATTTGTACAAAACAGTTGCATCCTAACACATCACAGAGATGAGTAGGCCTATCACGTTGCAGCAGTGTCATGGGTTAAGAAAGTAGGAGGAAAGAAAGGGGTGAAGAAGTTGCAATTCTTTGACATGCAGGCAGCTGCAAATTTCTGTCAGAGGAGATTGTGGGTGTTCAGAATGACAACTTTGCCTCTAAATTCCCCAAATGGTAGTTCTCAGCCCATAATTTTGTATTTAAAAAAAAAAATTTTCAGCAAGAAGAAAATTTTCGGAAAGAAAGGCTAGTTTTTATTAGGAGGGGGGCAATTGCTCCCTGCCACGACCCGACGCCACTGATCACGTTGTTACTGAGTTTACGAGTTAGCCGAAACTTAAAAGTTTTGTCTCAGATAGATATGCTCAAAACCGTTGTTCCACTATGCAACTACATCCTCTATATAGCTGTAGTGCCTGGGACACTCATTGTTAAGCGAATACAGTAGACTGCATGCTATGCCATTCATAGGCCTATACAAACATGAAGCCTTTCTAAACTAGGCTTACTGCAGAGGATTGGAGTGGCCTGCGTTCGACATTTCTGTCAAAATACAAACAAGAGCCAATGTAGGCCTACTTGTCTCGAATAACTAAATTTATCTGAAAAATCTGACATCATGAAATATGCAAAAAATTAAAAACGTGATAAAATAGACATCTTTTCGAATCATCTGAAAATTAACCATGCTACACCTACTGAAGGCAGTGAAATGTTCGCTTACATCGGAGTCCTGAACCCCGGTGGGAGAGCTGATGGAACTTGGGGGTGGGTTCCACCATAGAAAGAAACTCATCATCCTCATGTCCACTCTCGACCTTTGATCTTGATTTTTGGGCCTTTGGTCTCTTATCCTCCCCAACAGATCTAATATTCATTTCCCAAATTCCAGTGTTTTGGAAAATAGATAAAACACGGCCTGTAACGTAAATCGGCTACTTATTAGTCTAGGCCTGCAATTAGCGGTTCTTTCCTCAGAGCAGCCATAGCGATCAAATGCAGATAATTATGATAGGTCAGGCTTGCCATTAGCTAAACTCCGAGAACTAGACGTGTGCAGTGTTTGAACTGTGAAAAATTAGCTGGAGGTTGAATTTTTCCACTGTCGAAGTCCAACCACAGTTTTGATGCAAATCATACGTATTATTACATAGCTGACCCCCAGTACATAATCTGACAGTGTGTTATGGGGTTGAGAAAACAGCTGGGGGGGGGGTTCAACTCCACCCGCAACTTTCCCTTCCCGGCAATTCAAACACGACCTGGGCAGGTCAACTCAGTCAAGCCCACAGTCAGTGAATCTGTGGTACTAAGCATGTGGCAGAGTACTGCAGGATCTATGTAAGGGTAGTCTCTACTTGGCGTGGGTGGCCATGGGCACGACAAGGCACGGTATGGTGGAGTGACGGATGACGTATTCGCTGACACTGCCGATGATAGCACGCTTCACCGCCCCCATGCCTCGAGTTCCCATCACAATCAACTCGGCCTTCTCATCCTCGGCGATGCGGCAGATTCCCTCGCCCGGGTGCTTGTACGATTCGCCACGCAGCTTGAAATGCAACTACAGAACAGCACGCACACCGAGATAGGCTATCATACATCAATGCACACTAGCGAAATAAAGTACTTATTTACATTTAAAGGTTTAAAGGGTACAGCATTTAATGGGTAATTCCCATCTCAGAGCTAAGGAGCATCACCTGCCATTATGGCATCACACATTGTTATCTGCCACCTGACACAGGTGAACTCCCCGCTTCTACCCTAGCCATAGCCTAGCCTAGTATACTTGGCATACTTACCCCAGAGGGATGGAAGGCTGAGTTGACCTTGGTGTTGGTCCTACATAGCTGGATGGTCTACCTGTACGCAGACAGTCAACCATCCAAGTAGTAACCACTTGATCAAAGTCTAGTCTACCATTGCACTATCAAGCCACTTAAATTACTTACAACCGCTCATAAATTCATCATCGCTAATATTAGGCACGATATTCTGTTCTCTGTTGACAACCCTCTGATGACAGAGGTCCACACAAAAGCGATTTCTCACAGGCCTCAATGCCATTATCATTATCCCTAGGCCTACAACAACGGTTACCAAAGTGACTAGGCAAAGCAATCTATACTTGCTGATTTTTTAGTGTTTTTTCATTGACCTTATTTTCGATGCAGATGTTTTCATAGTCCATCTCGAGCGCCTCTATTTTGCTGTTGACTTCTGTCATAATCTCGGTCCATCGTTCCGTCGGCAGAGAAAGGCCACCTGCAATGCAGAGCAGACATGTGCCACGTGATTCCATAGACCGCGGAATCGGGTATAAGGTAAAGGTGCTATATTCCAGCTGGCGCGTAGGTGGGGTGCTCGTGCTCATCTCCCTTTCTAAGGCCTTGGAGCCCGTATAGGAGGATAGACCATCGAGTCCATGACTCATGGCCATTCGACGCCAGACCTACAGGTTACCTTCCCAGCAGCAGAGCGTCACCGCCCTTAGCAAATTGTACTCCTTGGTGAACAGAGGTATGTGAACGAATTGCCGAAGGTCGTTACCTGGCAATGCCCCGGATCAGAGTCAAACCTGCAACTTCAGGGCTCGGCACGTTACCGTTACACTACCAAGCAAGTGAAGTTGAACGTTTAACATGAGAGTTGCAGCTAGCTCAATGAATGGGTCTATATACCGGTAACTAAACAACGCGCTTTAACGCAAAGTCCTTCCCAAGCCAAAAGGCGCATAGATCGGCGCTGATTTCCGTTTCCTTAGCCCCTATACAAGAGAACGGACAGCTACGGGGGAGGCTAATACATGCACCGTGTGCCTGCTACGTCTCAGCTAAACGCTGGTATAGTCTAGGGCCTACACCAAGGAGATTTTAGAATTTAGGGGTAAGAATTTAAAGGTGGAAGGGTAACGCCCACCCAGTTAGGGTGTTAAGATAGAGCTTTTATAAGAGTTATCTCAGTAACGTGTGGACCGATTTAGACGCGGATTGAACCATTTGAAAGTTAATACTTGTATCGATGGATGGGACCGATGATCGGAATTTAGGGCGGAATCGGAAGGCGTAAGTTTGGTTACACTCTCCCCTACCTACAGTAGGGCCTATACTCGCTGCATGCGACAACACCAAGGAGGGAGGGCAAGTTATGCGAATTAATAGAAAGTGGTGCCTTGTCTCTGAAACGCACTGCAGTAGCCAATGCGGCAAGTTGACTGACCAAATACAATGACGGCGATAGTATACAGTCACGAGTGAGTTTACTTCTGAATGAAAACGACGGAATGTGAGGCGCTTCCGGGCAGTAGACGATGACAATCAGATCATCGGCACGTCGAATGTTGTTCAGATAATCTACATACAGACATAATTATAATCTATAGCAGTCGTATGTACAGACCATACAGATGCACAGTGCAGCGACAGTTTAAACAAGAACAACAGCACTGCAGCACATCGTTATATATTCTTCTGTTGTATATCTGCCCTGCCCCTAAGACAGGTTTTTAGTTCTCATCGACTGGATCTTGCTCGCTTCTGCGCTACCTCCTTCAGTTGTGGATATTCATTGTACCCGTCGCTTGTCTTTACTAACCAGCTCAGTAACATTTCTTTCGGTCTTCCTCTTCCCTTCTTCCCTGGCAGTCGTCCTTCTAGAGGTCCATAAACAAGAAATCTGAGCTAATGCTCATGCGACGCGCGACAGCCTATAGCAGTTTCTGTTCTCGGGTAATCTTGGTCTGCCTCCATCCATTTCGTCGCAATTCACTCTTCTGCAGCCAAAAATCGCATAAAATCACTGAAAATCCATGGATATTTTTGGAGTTCAAAGTCATTCAAGGTCATCGATGTTAATACAGTTAAAAAGCACGTGACCATTGCCAGTTATGATAAGCAGCATGCCATTGCCTGTGCCTATCTGCAACTGTTTTCACGCTAAACAACCCAATAGCGGAAAAATAACCACTTTTTAGGGGGTACCTCTCTTTGACACCCGCGTGCGCAGGCTTCCTTGAACGAAGGGGGTGGAGACATAGACTGCTATAATCTACTTTCAATAGCGAAAATTTTATACACAGGTTGTCTTAGACTAACTCCAGCTATTTCGGCACAATTCACTCTTGAAATGTGTGTCACAGCCCAAAATCGCGAAAAATTTACTAAACCCCCGATTTTGGGTTTTCAAGGTCATTCAAGGTCATCGACATTAACATTCCTTGGTTGGTGGCGTGGCGTAGTTGGTAACGCGTTTCGGCTGAAACGAAGTTACTCTACGCCGGGCCCGGTTAGTACTGCGATGGGTGACTGCCTGCGGGCAGGTAAACCATCTCGGTGCGAAGCCTGCCAGCCAGGTCGACTCAGCCTTCTACCTTCCGTGGGATGGTAAAATGAGTAGTAACTCATTTACATGGGTTACGGAGGGTGGGGACCTCGGTACAGCTGACTGGAGTTGTTGCCTAGCCGGCCGCTGCGCCAGCCTGTGTCTGCAGGCTGCACACGGTGGTGGCACACGGTGGCCGTGCGGCAGGCGGCTCTGGTTAGTGACGAAAAGCGCAATAGAGGCGTGCGCATGCTCGCGACGATGCGCTATACAAATTGACGACCTTGACTTTTACCTTTATTCCTAAAAAGCTCGTCGCCAGTGCTTGTTATAATAAGAAGCACGTTTGTGTCTTTTTAGAGGGGGTGCCCATCTTTTACCCCCTCGTTCATGGGGACCCTCTTACCCAACAGCATGCAATTTTGTCACGAAATACTAGAGACTCAGAGCTATCATATGGTCAAAACCCGAAGTCTCTATCTCACTTGGGCTTGAATCGGTCCTGGGTTGTGACAGACAGACAGACAGGCAGACAGAATTACCGTAGCAAATACGTGCTAAAGCTAAAGCTCTCGCGCGTAAAAACTACTCCCTCTTAACATTCATACATTCATTAATTCAAATCCGATCAAATATACATTTCCAAAGCGCATCTATTTGCGCTAGAGTAGTCCTAATAATGATGTCAATAGGCCTGCTTATCTTCAAAACCAAAATGTTTCAAACTGTGCCTAAAACAATCAAATAAAATGTTTGGTGACTTCAGGTAGTCAGGTAGAGCGTTCCAGCAGATCTTGAAAACATTAATAGTTAAAGATATCGTCACACGAAATATTATAGTCAGCTTTAGAATACTTTATACTTGTGACATTGAGTGACTTTGTAACTCACTTGTTCTAAAGCTGAATACATTTTAGCGCAGCTAAACAAAATGCTCTAAAATGGTCACACAACTCGTATAAAAATGATCGACTTCTTCGACCATATTCAATTATCAGCAACGTCAGATAGGCTACCATTAAATAATACATAGCCTAGGCCTAGGCCTACTCAATGACAGTCACTATGATGTGCATTATGCAATATATCGCATACCTGTGTATAGCCCGTGAAAAGTCAGCTACTTCATAATATATTAATCAAATATTGCTGATTGATTTTTATTTTTTCCCTGGCGCACCTAGCAACTACAGAAATTATGTCGGCCCAATGCCAGTACATTATGCAGCAATCCGCCTAGAACTGTGCATGCAATCCTGAGCATGTGACCCTTCGATTGGCTAAGCTCAAAACTGGCACACAGGTAAGGCCTAAAATAAAAAAAATCTGTGTTTCCAGTTGCCGTCCGTCCCTAGAAAAAACTGCGTCCCTAAAATTGTTATTATACCTTCAAAAATATCGGTTCAGTTTTTACTATGTTTCGAAGTCTTACTAAAAAATACTGATTTGCATTTAGTCTGAAATGTTACAGTAACTTTGCTAAAGTTCTTGTGAGTACCATTTTGTGTGTCAGTTTGTTTTTTAAGTGTTGTTGGAAAATATTACGTGACACATCTTGATATAAAAATAAATGATACAAAAAACACCCCGTCCCTAGTTTTTGCTGGCTGCAACTGGAAGCACAGGATTTTTTTCTTCAGGCCTTACATATCTCCATGTGTTTGGGAACGTTCAGTCACATCAACTGTTTTTAAGCGCGAAAGCTAGCATAGCTATCTATAGCGCGTATTAGCTATGGTAATTCTGTCTTGGTGTCTGTCACAACCCGGTACCGATCGGAGCCCAGGTGAGATAGAGACTTCTGGTTTTCATCATATGATAGCTTACAGTTTCTAGTATTTTGTGACAAAATTTCATGTCACTGGGTGAAGGGGGTCCCCACGAACGAGGCACCCCCTCCTTAAAAAGCGTTATTCTACCGTTATTGGCTCTTCTAACGTGAAAATGGTTGCAGATAGGCACAGACATGCTGCTTACCATAACAAGCACTGGCAACGAGCTTCTTAGAAATATCAACATCGATGACCTTGAATGACCTTGAACCCCCAAAATAGGGGTTTTTAGTAAATTTTTCATGATTTCGGGCTGCAACATGCATTTCAAGAGTGAATTGCACCAAAATGGCTGGAGATAGACCAAGACAAGCTGCATATCAAATTTTCAGCATTGAATGTAGATTTTAGCAATTTAAGTCCGAACCCTCTAGGTTCAAGGAGGCCTGCGCACGCGGGTGTCAAATAGGGGTTCCTCTCTGAAAAAGTGGTTATTTATCCACTGCTGGCTTGTCTAACGTGAAAATGGTTGCAGATAGGTACAGACATGCTGCTTAACATAACAAGCACTGGCGACGGGCTTCTTAGGATTGTCAACATCGATGACCATGATTGATCTTGAACCCTAAAAATAAGGGGTTTTAGTGATTTTTTGGCGATTTTTGGCAGCTAAAGAGTGAATTGCGACGAAATGGATGGAGTTGGACCAAGATTATCTGCGAACAGGAACTGCTATAGGCTCTCGCGCGTCTCATGAGCATTAGCTCAGATTTCTTGTTTTCTGTGCCTTTTCGTTTTCCAGTTATATAGGAGTCCGTACACGACACACAGACAGACGAACGGACAGCACCCGTAATGCGGCCTGTTAGAACGGCTACACAATAATAGAATTATAGGCTAAATTTATCAATATACATACACATGAAAGCAGCCTTGGCGCGATCACTCTGATCGACGGCGCAGACGATGGCCCGGTTGTACGTGCCCAGACTGCCCCACTTACGACGCTGCACTGAGTTGGGAATCGACAACTTGCGATCACCGCCGGCGGGCAGCGGCGCCACGTGAAGTTCATGGTCGTCATCCGATGATGCGTCTTTCTGCTTCTCTGCCATATCTTCAACTGGATCCCTTCACTCCAGATCCGTCACTCGATCTCTCTCGCCCTCGACTGAGCAGCTGATTTGCGATCGATCAGCTACGACAGCCGTCTAATCTACAGAATGATGCACAAGCCTACAGATCAATAGATGAGAAATGGTTTATCATTTTTGGCCCACTCCCACTGGCAGGTCGTCTTAAACACGATATCGGCATGTCGTTTGTCTGTCTGTCTGTCTGTAACAGATGTATTGTGGCTGAACGGTATGTCGTAAGGGGTCGGCGATGTTATCGTTCGATAGGGCAATTACGAGTTCCTATAGGTGCAAAGTTTCTGCCTGTAGCCATCACACAAGTACGCCGAATATACCGTCACCATAGCGTGCACCGGACTGAACTCTGAGAAATCGCTTGGACAAATTTGCCTTGGCGGTATGGTCGGCTTACCCTAGCGACAGCTGGGCTTTTATATTTGTTATTTTTTTCAAGACTAGTGGCAGATGCCGCAGGTCCACAGACGAGTGACGGCGATACGCGGTCCGGGGCCTTACGGGTACACACCGGTTGGAGCTGGAGAAAACAGACTCGGTGCTAGATAAAGATTTTGGAGAGCCAGGCGTACTGAGAAAAATGAGGCCACTTTTCAAAACACACAAAAATACCAACAGAAACTAGCAAAATCGACAAACATAAAAAACTGACAAAATCCTTAAAAATGTCACCAAATAAACCGCCTACGATTATGACGTCAGAAACTAAGAGTTAATAAGTAAATGAGTATTTCCAGAACTTCAGAAAATTAAATGAATTAATTTATAACCAAAGTGTATAGAAAATTCTATACACTTTGATTTATAACAAAAAACTCAATGTGTAATTGTGTATCTGTCTTCATTTTTGACACAGGCCTATTTCATATGCATAAAATATTTGACCGGCAGCCGGTCAAATAGCCTTGACCGGTCAAATTGAGCACCATGGTGCTCCTAGGTAGAGGGCCGCGGCTAAGACCGTGTCCATGTGGCAACACGGCGAGCACCCCGAACGCTCGCTTTACCGCCGCAAAGACCGCGGCAGCTGAGCAACTGACGACTTCAGCCGTAGCATCACGGATCCGCCAGTCGGCCAACCAGCACCTCAAGCCTAGCAAGTATAAACCATCACAGATAGCCGGTCGGCAAGTTTTCAGCAGCGTTTGCCTGCAAGAACCTCGAATTTACCACCTATATTCTACGATAATTTTTGGTGTTCATTATTGTCGCAAATTTTTTAAAAACGTTAACCCTAACTCAAACCCTAACCCTAATCCTAAGCCCTAAATACTACACGTCTGCACCGCAATAATCACGCGAACTCTGCTTAGTAGCGCGTACACTTAACTATTTAATGTCATTCGCTACTGTGATTTTTCAATTTAACCGGTCGGATAGCGTACAGGCTATTTGACCGACTGCCGGCCAAATAGTCACCACGTAAAAATTATTACTGTGAAATTATGAAGGCCCCGAGTTCAGAGACCTTGACCTCTGGCGCAGGTGCGCGTTTAATCCGGCGCTGAGAGAAAACATTCAACAGTTTAGCACTACGATTTTTAAAGCCGACCGTCATAAGGTTGTCTATGTCGCAGGCTGTGTTTGTCTTTTGTCTGTCTGCCACACACGTATTGTGGCTAAATCTTACTAAATAAAAAATTTGAGCCAATGCTCACGGGAAGCGCGAAAGCCAATAGCAGTTCCTGTTCGCAAACTGTCAGTCTCTCTCCAGCCATTTCGTTGCAACTTTTATGGGGGTACTGCTCTTTGATGCCCCCGTGCGCAAGTTTCCTTGAACCTAGAAAATCGAGACTTGGACCGTCGAAATCTACGTTCAATGCTCAAAATTTCATATGCAGCTTGTCCATGTCTATCTCAATTGGTTTCGGCGCAATTCGCTCTTGCAATGTCTCTCGCAACCCGAAATCGCCAAAAAAGACCATAAAACCGCCTATTTTGGCGTTCAAGGTCATTCAAGGTCACTGAATTCGGCGCCAATCGAGAGCCAGTGTACGACTTCCTATTAGTGACTAATGGTAACCTATGCCCTATCTCGCACCGTTAGGGGCCTACTGAGATACAATGACTTACTGGCCACAAATCGCAAATTTTGCCCACCCCCTCTCATTTAGCGCCCTCGTTCGGGGTGACCCCCTTCGAATTTATAGAAAAGCTTTACGGTTCCTGAAACTAGAGTCTTCCAGGCAGCCGACGGTAAAGATTTGGTGATCCTAGCTTGGACTGTTTTTGCCTGATCCACCCGTGTGACAGACGGACAGACGGACGGACGGACGGACGGACAAACGGACAGAATTGCAACGGCTAAGACGTGCTGAAAGCAGTAGCTGCTTTCGCGCGAAAAAAAACTGTCTGAACAAGTAAATAAGGTTACCCGACGGGCGACGGCTACTCTGTGGTACCAAGTCGGACCACCTACAAGTCCCCTATTTCCCCCAAACGGAGGTACGTAGGCGTAGGTCTATACTGAATGCATCCAAAATACTTGCACTGCCAATTGTAGTCAAACCGTTTCAGTTAGCGGCATGGTTATCAACAGCGCCATCGGCGACCCCCTACGGATGGCCTGTCCTAATCCTCGGGGCGGGGCGGATAGTCGGGGCACAATCTGATTGGTTTAAACGATCACGTGACTGTGACGTAGGTGATCCGAGTTCTCGGACTGTGTTTCAAACGAGCCATGCGCAATGTACAGGCTACGGCCGCCAAAATTTCGTTCACGGGGACGTTGTCGTTGTCCCGTAATTTGGCATTTGCATTTGTTTTGCATTTATTCGCATTTATTCACATATAATCGCATTTATCGTGTACCCAATGTACCTTCTTTTTGCGCTCGACCTGAAGTTAACAGCTGCTCCTTTTATC
>Ga0209367_1005441_pt1 | contig 17642 bp, 8 predicted proteins | sample WorMetLIZISLAND2_FD_187412 | JGI IMG/M metagenome (GOLD analysis project Ga0209367, IMG submission 187412) | Marine gutless worms symbiont microbial communities from Max Planck institute for Marine Microbiology, Germany - Olavius geniculatus... ... | reverse complement strand
TTTCTTCGGAGCCGAGCGCATCCGCTTTGGACGTCGACCCCGAGCTACTGCTACTGCCGACAGTCGACCGAAATCCATCTAAGACGCCACGCAGCGTAAATTTCTTCATCGTCAGTCAAACATGTCTGATAACGACTCAACTTTCGATCTAGCTAAACCATAACGTCAACAAAACAGCCTAGGCTCAGGGGCTAAATAAACAGCACGGTCGATACTTTTTCTACACGGCAGAGTATTGCTCACGTTATATCTATGGTAGGGATGCGCGAGTTTATACGTTTAACGTTTAACGAATTAAACGATAGTTTAAAAGAACATGACGGCGATAACAAACAAAAACCTCAGCTGGCGCTTAGTAAACAGGGCGTCAGCTTGGTACTAGAATAAGTTATATGACTTTCCAAAACTCTTCCATGACGCATGCTGTGATAGTAGGCTATCTGCCATCATTTTGTCTTTAGCAACGTGAGTTTACATTGACAACGAGTAACGACCGACTATAATAATTTACGACATGTCGCACGAGCGGGCTAGTCAAGCCGAGTCGAAAACTTAACAAGCGGAACAATAATAAAATTATTTAACGATAACAAGCAGCAAACAACGACGATCTTACACCTGTTCTGCATGAAGATAGGCCTACAAAAACGCTCTGTGTCGGAGGTAGGCCCTATATCATGGCTCTCTGTATTTTATTAGGCTTAACGGTGTAGGTCAACTGAAAATGCACGTGGTTTAGTAGGCCTACTCTAGTGCATTAGTACAACGAACAACTAGCAAATCTACGTCAACTCGAAGCAAGTGAAATTTGGGTCCAAAGTCTAAACGGTGCGTGACGGTAACATTGACGCGCTACAGTAGGATATAGGCCTACTGTAGTCTACTGCTCGTTGGCATCAATGTCGTCTGTCGTCGTCGTCTTCCGTCTGACTGTTTGTCTGTAGCGGATGTATTGTGGCTAAGCGTTAAGTTTTTAGGGGAAAATTTTTACTCGAATAAGCTTAATTAGCTATTTGTCTAAAACCTGGGCATGCAAAATTTCAGCGATCTAATGCACGGAAACATTTTCAAAATTGAGGTTGAATGAAGACGAGGTAGAAAAAATGTGCGTTTTTCAACGGAAAACTGGCCATATCTCGGAAACGGGGAAAGATAAGGCCAATGTTGTTATCGATCACTAAATTGCATACGACCTTTCAAATCAGACGAAAATCATCGACCTTGGATGACATTAAAGTATACTGCAATAGGAACTGCGTAGGCTGTAGCGCGTGGTTCCTAGCGACACATGGGACCAAATTTGGCCCGGCTTTCTGGTTCGTAATGCAACGTGATCTGCGAAATTCAGCCCATATGTGGTTCTAACTAAATCCAATCCTGCTAGGTTGAAATCCGAAAAACTAATTAGCAAAAATTAGCCGCCAAGTATTCGTTTTTGACCGACCGTATTAACGGTTTTGCTATAGACTACGATTCGAACTTATTGGCCGACCGTTAAGGTCAAGCATTTGGTACGATGTGTCGTCTGTCGTCTGTCGTCTGTCTGTCTGTCTCTCTGTCGTCGTCGTCGTCGTCGTCTGTAACGCATGTCTTGTGGCTAAACGAAACATCTTACTAAAAAACTGGCTGAACAAGTATAATGACTTGCTCGAATGGGTTGCCATGTGCTAGCAAGTTGGAGTGTTGGACCCTCTACAAGTCTTCCGTTTTTACGCGCGACAGCAGGTACGGCTGTAACGCGTCTTAGCCATCGCAATTCTGTCCGTCCGTCCGTCCGTCCGTCTGTCTGTCCGTCTGTCCGTCACACGGGTGGATCAGTCAAAAACGGTGAAAGCTAGGATTATCAAATCTTCACCATCGGCTGCCCGGAAGACTATAGTTTCAGGAACCGTAAAGTTTTTCCATAAATTCGAAGGAATTACCCCGAACGAAGGCGCTAAATGAGAGGGGGTGGGCAAAATCTGCGATTTTTAGCCAATAAGTCGCTGTATTTCAATAACGGTGCGAGATATGGCTTATGTTACTATTGATCACTAACAGGAAGTCGTACACTGGCTCTTGATTGCCACTGAGATCAATGACCTTGGATGACCTTGAACGCAAAAATAGGGGGTTTTATGGATTTTTCGGCGATTTTGGGCTGCGACACACATTTCAAGAGCGGCAGCATTCGCGCGAGACGGTGGCGCCATCGTACCCAATGTCAGTTGTTGGATCGCTGAACTTAGATTTCTTCGCAGTGGGCCTTCAAACATGCACCGCTGTCGCGCGTTTTCCTTTGCGTTAGCTGGGCTTTTCTTGTTTTCCAAACGGGGGTACTGACTGCGCCCCAAATACTTCCATTAGAAATCGGAGCTCGGAGCGATAGCGGCATGGTTACTGCTGACTGTAGACCCCTTATAAACTTATCAGTGCTCAAAGTTATCACGGTACACGGTACCATCGCCGATCTTATACGGATTTATGTTTATGTAGTTTCGACCAACACCCCAAAAATTAGTAGGCCTATGGCGCATTGCGACCAAACTGTATCAGTGCAATGCATGGTTAGGTACTACTAACATGCTACAGACATTTGCAAATGAGTTGTCTAATGTTTTCGTTGCCGAATTTCCCCATCCCGCCAAACAGGGTACGAAATTGACTCCTCGTACGGTAAGCCTTTCTTAGCGACAGCTGGTTTTTTGAGTTTTGACCTATGGCGTGTTACAAATGCAGACTATTTACTTACTTTGGTCGTGCCTTAAGCAAGCAGTCGTACGTCTGTCGTCTATCTGTCTGTCTGTCTGTGTGTCTGTAACGTATACACCGTGTCTCAAAAAACAATCAAAATTGTTTTGGCATAACTTTGTCAAATTTCCACCAACTTTGATAATTTTTGGTACAAAGATGGCCAAGACGATATTATTATGTAAGGTGCACTCACTTACCACCTCACCTAATTTATGTCAACGCACTGAATGCATTTGATCAGTCGATCATTAATTCTGCTATCAGTCATTAGCGTTGCAACTAAGCCATTGCGTCTTTGTATGCAGAGCACACTTTGGCATCAATTCTAATTTGCTAGCAAGTTGTTATGCAAATTTATAATTGTGTTAAATAATTTACATTTTAATGTATTTTGTGCCTAATTAATTTGTTACAGCGTTTACTTGAGACAACAACTCAGCATTATGCAACAATTTGGAGCATCTATGTTTCACATGGTAGTGCATTGACACAAATTAGGAGGGATGCAAAAATGAGTGCATTTTACATAATTTCATCGTCCTAGCCATCAACGTGCCGAAAAATTATTAAAATTAGTAAAAATTTCACAAAGTTATGACAAAAACAATTTTGAGTGTTTTTTTCTGAGACACGGTGTATATTGTGGCTAAACAACAGTAGGCTACGTTCTACCGAAAAACTCTAAACATTTAAATACTAAGTAGGGTTGCCCGACGGCTATCCTCTGGTGTTAAGTCTGACCCTCTACAACCTCCTATTTTTAAACGGCGTACTGAACATATACCCCGAAATATGTGCACTGCGAATTGCTGCTGAACCACTTAAGATAGCGGCATGGTTACTATTAACAGCCTACATGAACTTAGGAATTACGCCTTATCCAACGGTAAAGTCACGAACCCTCTACGGACATCTGTCTTCCAAAATAGGGGTCCCTTCTTTCCTCCACTTCCTCCACCCCCTCAAAAATGCATGTTGCCACGAAGTACGGTCGGCTATTAGCGACAGCTGGGTTTCTTGTATTGTACACCATATCCGGATAAAGTCTACAGTTCTCCCTGAATAATGAAACAAATTTAAACTAATGTTTACAATTTCTGGAACATCCCGATGATACGTTTTACTGAAAACATTTGCAACTTAAAACATTGGCCAATTTAGATAATTTTTCTTAAGCAACATCACAAAAAAACTTGACGTAAATGACTGTAGTTTTGCCCACCTCACTTTGATACTGTCGCTAGTCGCTACACTACCTTGTGAAATGCAGAAGTCGTAGTTTGGCCGTTTACAACAATGAATTCATACTGGGTAGCGCATGCGTCGGCTTAGAAAATCACTGAGGTCACAAAATTATTGAAAGTCGGTGACTTTATTTAAACATTAATCGTATTTAAGATCGTTCGTCGTCGAACTGAAATGACATATCAACAGCGAGTGAGCCACTCTAGGTCAGCGGTTATTGAGTGGCGAGTGGCGTCAACGTAAACCGCTACATGCACAACGAATACCGGTCACCGCTATTAGGAACGTAGCGTGCGCGGAGTAAAAAATGGACGTTCTATGCTAAAAAAATTTCATTGTCCAGGATTATCTCCAGCCATTTTGGCTTAGTTCACTCTTGACATGTGCGCCGCAGCGGAAAATTGCAAAAAAAACACTAAAATCTCCGATCATTCAATGTTTAAGGTCATTCAAGGTCGTGGACGTTGACATCATTCAAAAGCTCGTCACTAGTGCTTGTTATTATAATCAGCATGTCTGTGCCTATCTGCAACTGTTTTTACGCTAGAAGAGCTAAGAGCAATAAAATAACCACTTTTTGAGAAGGTACTCCTCTTTAATGCTCGCCCGCGTAGGCCTTCTTGAATCTTGAACCTAGCAGGTCGAGACTTGAATTGCTAAAATCTGCATTAAATGCAACACATTTCGTATGCAGGTTGTCTTGGTCTGTCAACAGCCATTTCGTCGCAATTCACTCTTAAAATGTGCGCTGCAGCCAACAATTGCGAATAATTCACTAAAAAGTTTTTTTGGGGGGGCGGGGGTTCAAGGTGGTTCAAGGTCATCGATGTCATCGGGCTATCGAATGCTATTGGGTCATCCGGCTAAAAAGCCGGTCGCCAGTGCTTGTTATGATAAGCAGCAGGTATGTACCTATCTGTAACTTTTTTTCACGCTACACGAGCCAATAGCAGTAAAATAACCACTTTTAGGGGGTACCCCTTTTTGACGCCCGCGTGCGCGGGCTTTCTTGAGCCTAGGGGGTCGGGACTTGGACTGCTAAAATTTACGTTTAATGCTGAAAATTTCGTATACAAGTTGTCTAGGTCTAATTCTATCAATTTCGGCGCAATTCACTCTTAAAATATGTGTCGCAACCCGAAATCACGAAAAATTTACGAAAATCCCCAATTTTGGTGGTTTAAGGTATCCTTTTTTAACGTCCTTATTCGAGGGAAACCTCCTTACAGAGGGACACGAAATTTTGTTACATAAAACTAAAGTTCTTGAAGCAGCGAACAGTGAAGATTTCGTGATTCTAGCTTGCACCGTTTCGATACAGTACAGCAGTGTGACCGACAGACAAACAGACGGACGGACAGATAGACGCCCAGGCCATGGCCAAGACGCCCGAAGCATTCTGCTATCGCGCGTGAAAACAGAACCGTTGTTGGAAAAAAATGCAACAAAAACGTGACAGATCGGAAGCATAAAATAACTGACTTTTAGCCAAAAATTTCTACCTTTGGTTTTGGTTTTTGCCATGTTAAGCGTGGCTGTTGCATGCACTACGAAAACTTATTAGCGGGCAGCGTCATCTCTGCAACGTGCGTTAGCGTCGCGGTAGTACCAGTAGGCCTACACATTTTCAATGAAGTCGCGATCCCGTAAATTCAATAAATCTTTCGCAGGAAGGCATCAAATTTGGATATATTTAAAACGCGCGATTTCAGTTACTATCCACTAATCTAGCGTGAGAAAGATCGCAAATTGACACAGATTTGCTGCTGATCGTAACAAGCACCGCTGACGAGCTTTCTGGGAGTACCGAAATCAACGACCTTGAACGACCTTGAGCTTCCGAAATAGAGCGGTTTAGTATTTTTTGGTTATTTTGTGTTGCCACGCACATTTACAGAGTGAATTTTGGGTCTAAATTACTGTTGATAGATCGAGACAACCTGCGTCGCGCGTCGCATCACGAGCAATTAGCTCAGATTTCTTGTTTCATCCTAGACACAGTGAAAAAGACATTCTCGATGACGCTATTACGTCAACACTACATAATGGTATAAAAAAAATTTTTTTGGATAATTTAATAAGATGGATTTTCCCAACGACTCATAACAAAAATATATTTTCAAAATGTTCAGGTACCTTTGCCAAAGATATGTCTAACTTCTAAAATATCGTGCTTTTTCGGATGCGACCAGGTTTATGCACAGCTTTAGTTCGACAACATAATGCTCACGCAAATATGACCTAAATCATGCAGGCACTGCAAAACCACGATGGTGCGTCAAAATTATGTATATAGTTATATACTTTTACGATGTCCGTCTATACGCGGCTCGCTCGGACACAATCACGACCATGCTGCGTGGGACCTAAAGATTTATCACTGACAATCGTCTGACTGCCATTGTAAGTAGCTCTATAGGCCTATATAGGCCTACACTGTGTCCGGAAAAAAGTAACCCCCTAAACATCGTACAATAAAAATGTCAACTCTGACCGAATTTGAATAAAGTTTTACACGCTTATTTCCAAATAAAATGCTAAAGCAATCATTAAATTTCGTTGAAAAATATTGTGTTTTATCGGAGTTATTAATTGTGGAGAATGGTTGATGTAGAATTCAGTTAGAATTAGCTGTTTTTTGTTGAAGTTACGCAAATGTTTAATAACAGAGGGGTTTACTTGTGTAACGCCATATTGGTAGCGAAGTTATTTTGTTATCGACGATATTCAACAATTCATAACTTTGATCAGAAATAATATTTTTCAAGGAAATTTGGTGATAGCTTTAATAATTTATTGCGGATTAAGTGTACGAAATTTTATTCGGATTCGTTTAGATTTGACAGTTCTGTTGTACGATATCTCGGAGGTTACTTTTTTCCTGACACAGTGTATAATCGATGATAACAATGCATTGGCTATTTCATCTGGCAAGACCTATATAGGCCTACCGGTAATGTACAGGTAGAGTCTGCACGCACTGCTGTAATTCTCTTGTGTCTGTACGTACGTGCCAAGGCAGGTAAGATGTTGCAGACTGTAACACTAATTTGTACTTGAAGAAAGACAACGATTTGCGTTTTGAATTTACCTAACTACACGACTATCTTGTTATCTATACGCCTAGTACGTTTATCTATTACTAAACTGTATGTTTTTTGTTTGCTAGCAAGATTACTATTGTAATTTCACTGAAAAGTTTAGGGAAGGTTATACTTAGAGGTGATAAAATTTTCCTGGTGACCATTGTCGGATTACACCCTTAGAACAATGAGGCCCCTCGCCAATCTTTTCAATTTCAAAAAGTCGATTTTTACCGAAAGTTACAAGTATTTTATTACAACTAATATTACAAAAGGTGCTGAATTACGCAAGATTGACAAAAAGTACGAAAAATGGCCTACTGTATTTATTTTGATAAAAAAAACTCTATGCTTGTCAACTGTTTCCATTTCTGGTATATCTCATAAATAAAAATTATTACTGTGAAATTATGAGGCTGCCGAGCTCAGAGGCTTTGGCGCAGGTGCACCATTGGCATTATGATTAATCCGGCACTGGTGGTGACCCGGATCAGCATAGGAATGATTTGCCATTGCCAGGTAAGTCAAACTTCCGCCGAATATATTGCTACCACCTAGCGAACACAACATAACAAAAAGCCCAACTGTCGCTAGGTTGAGGCCGACCTTACTGGTTGTCACTGACCTTAAAGGTCATCCAAGGTCGATGATTTTCATCTTACCTGAAAAGGCGTATGCCACTTCCTATTAGTGATTAATAGTAACCTAAACCGTATCTCTCACCGTTTTTGAGATATGGCCAGTTTTCCGTTGAAAAAAGCACATTTTCCTACCCCCCTTTATTCAACCCTCAATTGGCAAAAGTGTAAAAAGTATTCTTTTACGTCCTACCAGTTAGCCATAGTACAGACAGACGAACAGACGGACGGACGACAACCGTAGCAAAAAGCCGGACCTTTAAGCTTGCAGGTTAACGGTCGGCCCAAAAATTGATACGGCGTTGTCGGAGGTTTGTGTTCTAGACTAATGACCTTCTAGTTACCCGCGCCATGCTACTGCATGGGCAGGTTTTGCCAGAGAATGATGTCCGTTCGTCTGTTTGTCCGTCCGTACAGTTTTGAATTGATGAGGTCGTTCCGCCCATTGCAGTGATTAATTGCGTCAGGCATATGATTGTCCGTAAACATTTATAGTACGCAGTCCTATAGGCCTACTTTGTAGGTCACAATTTTATGACACAAATAGAAGGTTAAAAAAGAGTTCATAGCTCTTCATTGAAAGCCAACTAAGAATTAATAGCCCAACTGTCATATGGGATAACAATGTCACCTGCCACCGACGGAGCTGAACGTGCATCGCTTTGAACTTAAGGCTTGCTTATAAGTCTAAACTTAAATGTTAAGGCTAAGTCCAAAAATAGGACTATGAAGCTAAGAGCAACACCACTACACTATTAATTATATTTAACAACAAACAGGCCTAGCGGATTATGTTTAATTAGCCGTGACCGAGGCATGACATTTCGCCGTAAGTCACGGGTAAGTGCGCTGTAGCCTAGTAAGTTTAGTTTGGGCTCAAGGTCACGGCCCGTGAATGATTTTACCTACTTCGTCTCATGACCATATATTTTATTACGACAGCTGATGTGTTTATGACTCCGCGCATTATGCAGCGCACACCGGCGACTGTCGCAGCGCATATGCAGCAGCCCCACTGTGTTTAGGGCTCGCAGTACCCGCAATTTGAAGCAGTATAATTATGTACGCAGTGCTGGCGCTAGAGAGTTGGAAGCCCCCCAAATACAAGTGTGAGGCCCCTATAATAGGTGTCTGGGGCAAAGCTCCCAGCGGGATCCAGAGCAGAGCCTCTGATCAGGGGGACAGGGGGCGCCCCTGTCCCCCTGAAGCCCCCTAAAGCTGAAACACTTTTTGCTTTTGGACGTTCACTGAAAGCCGCAAATTTGCCTACTTTTAAAAAAATTGGAAACGCAAAAAAATCAGATACAATTTGTGTTGTCTTTGCAAAGAATGAAGTCTAATAGGCCGCAATATGTCACAGATTACTATACATTAATGAAAGTAAGACTTGTCCATTTGGGGTAAACTTTTCACATGTTTAGTTATTTTATATTTTGAATATATTTTTTAAAACTAAAATTTTTTCATATCTATAGCATGAGGCCCCTGAGCATACGTGAGCTCCCCCTCCCGGCCGGGGGTGCGGGGGCTTTTCCGCCGGCTCTGTATGTAGGCCCCCTATGGGGGCCTATATCTTGTAAAGGGCCGCCGCAGGGGCCACAATCGACCTAAATGTGTCGTACATGCTCGCAAATAGTGCGATCTAATACAAGTAATTTGAGCAATTTGAGTGATAGTTCGCTGTGGCTGCTGTCTTAATTTCTATAAACCAAAATAAGAACAAAATGTATTATAAAACTAAAAATCAAAAAAATATTAGTCTACACTAAATCAATATTATTAGACGGGGATGTCGCGCGCAAAACAAATTTATGAGCTTACATGTACATTAAACTGTTTTAGCACAATTTTAAGACAATTTAACACGCTTGAAGACCGGCACTGCCCGGCATTGGCCTAGACTAAATTAGTAAAAAAGTGAAAAAAGCGTTTCCTCTCAAAAAAGCGCATTGGGGTTTCCCCACTGCACCACCCTAGTTGCAGCGTTCGTGCAATCTCTGCCTCTATGCCTGACGGAGGCTGTTTGGTTACATTTTCCTGCGACATGCACTAAATCTGGCCAGTTCATACACAGTAGGCCTATACCTGATTTCACCTGCGTTTTAAGTCTGTCTGTCTGTCTGTATTGATTTCTGCAATTCACCGCGAGCGACCATATGAACGCTCGCTTACCTCCAATTGTGCATGCAGCGTTTATAAATTATCATTACGCGTCTTTTATACAGGGAGCGCAGTAAACATCATCGTTGCCTGTCTCTCCGTTGCGAACATGTATACCGGGTGGTGCATAAAAACACAAGTAATTTGAGCAAAGCTCATGCGACTCGCGACAGCCTATAGCAGTTTCTGTTCGCAGACTGCCCTGGTCTTAGTGGTCTATCTCCATCTATTTCATCGCAATTTACTCTTAAAGTGTGCGCCGCAGACGAAAATCGCAAAAAAAACACTGAAACCCCTTATTTTAGGGTTTAAGATCATTCAAGGTCATCGATGTTGAGACCACTAATAAGCTCGTCACTAGTGATTGTTATGATAAGCAGCATGTCTGTATCTGTGTGCAACCGTTTTTACGCTACACAAGCCAATAGCGATAAAAACCACTTTTTGGGGGGTACCCCTCTTTGACAGCCGTGTGCGCATGCTTCCTTGAACCTAGAGGGTCGGCACTTGGACTGCTAAAATGTACGTTTAATGCCGAAAATTTCATACGCAGCTTATCTTGGTCTATCTTCAGTCATTTGGCGCAATTCACTCTTAAAATGTGTCACAACCGAAAATTGCAAAAAATCATTAAAACCCCCTATTTTGGGAGTTCAAGGTCATTCAAGGTCGTCGACGTTGACACCAATAAAATGCTTGTCACTATTGCTCATTACGAATAGCAGCATGTATGTACCTATCTGCAATCGTTTTCACGCTATACACGAGATAATTGCCGTAAAATAACCACTTTTTAACAGAGTAGCCGTCTTTGACGCCCGCCTGCGCCCGCCTCCTTGAACCTAAGGGGTCGGGACTTGGACTGCTAAAATCTACGTTTAGTGCTAAAAATTTCATACGCAGGTTGTCTTGATCTATCTCGAGCCATTTCGTCGCAATTCAGTGTTGAAATGTGCGCTGCATCCAAAAATTGTGAAAAATTCACTAAAAACCCTTTTAAGGGTTTAAGGTCGTTCAAGGTCATCGATGTTGATAAATCTAAAAAGCCTGTCATTAGTGCTTGTTATGATAAGCAGCATGTCCGTACCTATCTGCAACCGTTTTCACACTATACGAGCCAATAACGGCAAAATTACGTCTTTTCAGGGGGTGCCTCTCTTTGACGCTCTCGTTCGAGAGGAACCCCCGCAGCCAGGGGCACGAAATTTTGTAACGAAAAACTAGAGACCTTGAGGTAGCCCACGGTCAAAATTTTGTAATTTTAGCTTGCACCGTTTTGATACAAATCACGAGTGTGACAGACAGATGGACAGACGGACAGACGCCTAGACGATGGCTAAGACGCGCGAAGCATTATGCTGTCGCGCGTCAAAATTAAGCAATTTCCCACTAATGGCGTAAAAACCGAAGGTTTAAGCAATTTGCCCAATGAAAACGCAAAACGTTGAAATCTTAGACGGGGTAGTCATGAGAAAATTAAACTTGGCATTATATTTCGGTAGATCATTAGCTTTATTGGTGCGTACAGGGTGGTCCAAAAGGTGATACCCCCTTGGCATTTCAGTTTCCACGCTTATTAGATCATCTGTAATTTTTGTTAACTCACGTATCACTTGCATCAAATGACGTCATCATAGATGGCAGTTTAGTTTAGTTACGCATAAACGAAGTAAATCAACGCCGGGCCCGATTAGTACTTGGATGGGTGACCGTCTGCAGACCGGTAAACCATCTCGGTAAGTAACCAGCCACCCGGGCCAAGTCAGCCAACCGCTGAACCGTCAGCAAGCACGGTGAATACCAGCGAAAGATGGGGCACACCGCGCGATGCTTTAGTCCCGTATGTTTTATGGCTCAGGAAGAACTTTGCGTTATTTTACGTTACCATCATTATTGCCGATGTAAGCAAGTTATGTTTTTTTGCAAATAAGTTTTTGTAGTGATTGGATTAATTAATGATGAACGCTGTTTGCATGTTCTAAAGTGTACAGATATAACCATAGATAACTGCTGCAAGAATGCTCCATGTCTGGTCGCTGTGGCTTTTCGCCTTCTCGCTATTTGCTAGCACACAACTCGCCACCTCACAACGGGGTGAGTATACAGTACGTTAGCATGCACTAGCTATTATTTTTTCGCAGAAAGTTTTCGCCTTTTTCGTTTGCACGCGCAACAGCGCGTAGTGCTAACTGCGATTTTTATGGCGAGTTTTGGCTGCGGCGCCCATTTCTACAGTAAATTGCGCCGAAAAGGTTAAAGATAGACCAAGACAAAAAACCTGCATAAGAAAAATTTAGCACTAAACGTAGATTTCAACAGTTTAAGCTTCATTTTTTTAGTTTAAAGAGTTTTGCGTACGGGGCGTCACATTTGGGTATCTTTTCAAAATGCACGATTTCTGTTATAGGCCTCGCCTATTATCTACTAATTTTGTGTGAAAGTGGCCGCGGATAGACACAGACTTGTGAGTTATCGTCACGGAGAAAAAAACTCGTGTGTAAACAATAGGCCTACTGTCGTCGCTACCGCGAGCAGTAATAAATGATGTTGTTGATGACGATCATGACGTTGAATGCGTTTGACAGGATGCGAAACGTGGACCAGGAAGAAAGGCGCTGCGTCTCAGGGCGGAAAGTTCTACCCTTTCACGTCTCTGTCTGAGTGTCTCAAGCTCTGCATTGAACAGCCCGAGTGTGTTGCGGTAGACGTCTCTGCCGTCGTCTGTGTGGTGCACACAGATGTCAATCACACGGCCACTACTTTCGATGCTCCTGGATACGCGGAATACAGACTGGATCGTACATGTCAGCCTTCTACGCAGGCAACTTCGCAGTCGACGCATTTCGGTAACTGTTTGCTTCGTATAATGCAATGTATTACAGCTTACGATGAAGTTTTTTTTTACATTGAGCGGTATTTGCCGCAATAAACGAAAGCTGCAGTACAGAATCAGCAGTCTGAAAGCTGGTGGCTTTGTAAAAACATTAAATAATTCATCATGTCGCCTATAATGAAGACCTATTTGTATTATAGCCACTGAATCAGTTAGCAGTAGATCCCTATGCCCACATTGTTGAGAATCTTTACGTTTTCACCAGCCTTTCATAGACCTATATGTAGTGTAATTACACGTCTTACTAATAGTTGTGTGCGTAAAAAACAAGTGCATTATGCGGGTCATCAGAACAGTGCAGCTATTGTAATTGACGGAACCAAAGAGAAACAGTATGGTCCCTATATGCAGCCGACTGAACCAAATGCAGTGAACGTTTGCTGAGAAAGTAACAACAACAAATTTAAAAAATGCAGAATGCAAGGTGGGTTTTGCGTTGTTATTGTAGGTAAAGAAAGTCCACGAACTGACATGGCTACGGCAAAACCCGCACGCACAGTGACCGCCGTAAGTTACGCTGCTGAGAGCACATCCAGCAACGAAAGAGCTATCACAACAGAACGTACTGTTTCACGTCCTCCAGCAACAACTGTAGAAACTACAAACGAAACCACTACAATTACCGCGATTCCAACCAAAGCCGCAGTCGTCACTAGCTCGACACAGTCGCTCGAAGTTACTACCACGACTACTGATGCCGGCCCGGTGGCAACCGTTAATGAAACAGTGAAGAAAACCGAAATTACTGCCATGGCTACGTCCACAACATCTACGAAAGCGACAAACCCAGCCACCACGCTGTCTCCAGCAACTACTACTATCACCGCTGCTGCTAAACTCACAAATGATACTACCTTGCCAGTCAGACATACTCCCCTTACTACAGAGATTGGCATTTCGGCAGATACCAAAGAAACAGCTAACAGAACTGAAATTACTACAAAGACTGCATGGACGACAACTACGCTTTCGCCAACGACTACGTTCGCTCCAACAACTACAACTGGTGCCACTACTTTAAAACCCACAAACATTACTAGTTCGTCGATAGAAGTTACTGATATTGACACTGCAGCAACTACGAATGAAACAGTAAATAAAACTGCAATTTCGACCGTGTCTTCGCCCACTACAACTACGAAAACTACAAGCACAACCTCTAGGCTTCCTCCAGCAACTACTTCAATTACCACTAGTGCAAAACCCGCTAATGCGACTAGTCTGCTGGTCGAAATTACGCCATCGGATGCTGTTACCGGCACTTTAGCAGCTACGGAAGAAACAGTTAACCGGACTGAAATTACTACGATGCCCATGACCAGTACAACTGCAAAGACTACAGGAACGAGCACTAGAAGACAACCTATGCACGTTACTAGTCTGCCATTGGAAATTACTTCTACTACTATTGATATTGGCATTGTAGCAACCACGAATGGAACAGTCAACAAAACCGAAATTGCTACACCACATGCGTCTAGAGCAACTACGGAGAGTACGGGTACTGCTACAACGCCTCTTCCAACTACCATTAGGCCTACTACAAGCAGCACCACCACTACAAAATACATGAACGTTACTGGCTCGTCAGTTGAATTCATTCCTATTACTACTGATACCAGCACTTCAGCATCCACAAATGCGACAGCTGACAAAACTAGATCCAGCAGCCCGCCTCCCATGTTCTCAACAACTGCGAAAAGTACAACGACGACAACAGTCGCGCCTACAACTACACCCACTTTCGCGAGAAATGCCACAGTCTCATTCACATCTACGACATCGTCCGCAAGCACCAGTATATTACCGGCAACAATCTATAGCAAGGCGACAACTTCGACTGCCTGTGATGTTTGGGAGCGATGGGCGAACACGGCAGCCAGGAACGGAGAGTTCTACAGCTGGACCGCTGACGAATCGGAATGTAAGGCTGCGTGTCTGCTGTCACCAACCTGTGTCGCAGCTGACATGGGAAGCCTCGGGTGTGTGCTGCACAGTAACGCCAGTGACCTGGCAACCGCTTACTACCAGTCCGGAGTCGTGCAGTTCGTTGTTAACCGAAACTGTTTGCCCGAGTCTCCACTGACTACAGAAAGTTTACCGTCAACGGCGACTTCTGCAACCCCCACCGGTATGTAATGTTATGTATCTTGAGCCTTTAATGTTGTCTGAAAAAAATAACAATCACTGCATACTGCAGTTAGATGATTTGCATTAAATCAGATGATTTTACAAAGTCCCAGTTTTGCCAGGTGTTGATGTCGAAAATATGCCGAAACCGAATTGTTGCTTTTTGGGCATAGCCTATTTGCCGAATTATGCATGCTTTAATCCGCCCATTCTTGTATTTGTTATTGCGTAAATACGAATACAACTTTTGTAAAAAAAACACCAAAAAGTATCGGCTGTGTTGAATATTACGGTTATTCGTTTTGGCACAGCGCCCAGCGTTAGTGTGTGATAGACAGAAAACGCACTACAGGGGCCTACGTTAAACGGTAGTATTATTTTGTTTAAGTTCTTGATGTTTATTATTGATTATATATTAAAAACTGCAAACAATTTATTTAATGCTGTATAAGCGATGATGTAAAACAGCAAAAATTAAATTGTATAAGCACGAAGTAATGTATTAGCTTGTATTACCTTAGACATTTAATCTGTCCTCAGTAGCCTACGTAGGACCATAAAATGAATTCACGTGCTAAATTCCGTGCGAATATATGCAATAGCAAGCGAGTTATGGGCGAAAAACAAAATTCAAAATGGCGGCCGTCGCCATCTTGAATTTATTACTATTGCCAATTTTGGTTACATGGCCCATTTCCTGTAATGGCTGGCTACACTCTTGCAAAATTATATTAATTTAACTCAAACACCAGCTGAGATAACTCCGGACCACCCAAGAAGCCCGTTTGGGGTCTTAAACTTGCCCTTCAAATTTTGCGTTGATCGAGTTTATACTTTTCGAGATATCGCGATTTGAAAATTTCGCAAATTTGGCTTAAAATGCCCATTCAGGCCCCCAAAAATTATGTTTTTGGGGAGTTTTGACTTCTAAACTTTATTTTTTATCATCGAGACCCGCAAAAGGCCCTTTCTTGCACAGAAACACGCGTTTTGAGCCTTCATTGTTCGTGATCGGTCCTACGGTGTGATTTGGACGCGTCGCGAAGAGTACAAAAAAGGAAGAACCAAAAGTAAGCCAAAATTCGCCATTTTCGCAGACCCCCTTCCCGTGGTCCCACGTCAACCAAATTTTGCATGCGGGGTCGTATCCCGAATATTTTTCTTGGTTTTGAGTTTCAGAAAGATCGGTTGAAAATGTGGGAGCAGTGGGGGGGGTCGAATTTTTGGTTTTCCCATTGACTTGGGACATCGCTTATACAACGGCTTTTTGCTATCGCACAGGCCGTGATGACACAACACGCGTCCTTCGATGCGAAGGCCAAGTTACGTTGTGCTGTTTTGCTTTGTATAATTCAGACTGTTGGACTACAACTGAAGATGTACACGGTTGGTATGGAACTCCTCACAACTTCAGCAGACTAAGCAAATGTCAAGCGACGTGCATCGCTGACACTGAATGCGTTGCTGTTGACTGGGAGCCTAAAAACGCTGCAGGAAAAACGTGCTGGATTCTAAAATATGAGGAAACTGGAAAAACTATGGAGGCTGGATTTATTACGCACTACCAACTGGATCGAGCTTGCCTCTGTAAGTATCTCTAATACGTACAGTTTTTAGCCGACCTTACTTACAGTAACAGTCGAGCTATTGACATGGTTGTCGTCGTCTGTCCGTCTGGCCGTCTCTCTGTCTGTCACGGATGTATTGTGGCTAAACGGTGCGAGAAAGGCCTAGGTTGCTATTGATCACTAATAGGAAGTCGCATACTGGCTTTCAAATGGCATGTAAATCGCTGACCTTGGATGACGTTGTAAAGTCATATCGCACTATGGTATGCCAATCGTGCGGTATTGTGGCTAAAGGGTAAGTTGTAGAAAGTCGGCGATGGTACCATCGGATAGGACGCTGGCGACTGCCTATAGGCTGTCTGTAGTAATTATGTCTTTATCTGCAGCGGTTTGGTCGCAATTTTTAGTGGAAAGTTTCAAGCCATGGTCGTATTTCGGAAACGGTGAGAGATAGAGGCCAAGGTTATTTTTAATCACTAATATGAAGTGACATATACCCTTTCAAATAAGATGAAAATCATTGACTTTGGATGACTTTCAAGGTCACTGACAACCAGTACTGTCGGCTATTCTAGCGACAGCTAGGCTTCTTGTCTATTAGTGCTGTGTTATATTAGACTGCGTAGCGTCTCATATTACCATACATGGCATACCGTTAAGTATATGACCTATTATTTCCTCGTTTACATGAACAACGTTGAGTGACTCTCTCAGAGTTTCGTAGTTCTAACCTTCTATTGTTGACGAAGATATCTCGCAACATCAACGAACGCTACTTGTAACCACCGTAGAATATTTCTGTCATAAATTATACCTCCGATTTCAAGTTGATTGTTAGTTTTCGTATTGATAAAATCGACCACGACATGAAATAACTTGAGTTGAGGTATTTTAAAAAATATATATATAGCAACATTGCAACAGGTGAAATTTCATGCTTCTTGATTTACGAGCGCCGCTTGCACTTAAACTGCTGCTTAGGCCTAGGCTCTACACCAATTTTACACTATCATTTACGTGTAACTTAATGTGTGTAATGACGATTAAGCCTAAATTCAATAAATTTTGTAGCCTATATAATGTCAGATTATTGTACAGGGTGGTCCAAAAAAACGGATACCCAGTTTTATTTTTCAGATAACTTCGGTAGTTCAGCACCGATTTTAACCATTCTTTCATTGTTACAAGCAGA